>Ga0209223_10000448_pt1 | contig 47588 bp, 47 predicted proteins | sample COG_06_FD_184750 | JGI IMG/M metagenome (GOLD analysis project Ga0209223, IMG submission 184750) | Pelagic Microbial community sample from North Sea - COGITO 998_met_06 (SPAdes) (version 2) | ecosystem: Environmental > Aquatic > Marine > Neritic zone/Coastal water | place: Helgoland, sampling... | reverse complement strand
TATTATCCATATTATTATCCATATTATATTCCATAATATTATCCATATTATAATATAATATTTATTATTTAAACAAGATATTTTTATATTATAATATGGATTATAATATAGACAATTATACTGTAAGAGAATTATTTGAATTATTTAAAGGTGAAAATAGTTTAATTGATGAAAATGGAAACGATGTTAAACAAGATATAAATTTAATTATTCAAAATATAGAAAAAAACAAAAAAGAAATAATAAAAAATGATATATCAAATAAAGAAAAAATATTAGATTTTTTTAACAAAGCTATTTATAAATTAAATGCAAATACTAGTGAATCTAGTTCATTTATTATAAATTATAATAATAAAATAAATTATGAATCATCTTTAGTAAATAGTAATAATAATAAATATTTTAAAAGAGATATTAGTGAAAAGGTTTTAGTGATAGATTCAAAATATAGAGAAAAATATTTATTATCTACATGGAATGAAAATGATATATCAAATAAATTTGAATCAACGTCAAGTAATTTTACAATGACTCTAAATCAAGATATTAATAATGTCATACAGATACAATTGGGAGACATAGAGTTCCCTAATACTTGGTACCCATTTTCAAATGAATTAGGTAATTTATTATTTAAAATAAAAAAAGAGGAACAAGATGATTGGATAGATATTACTATTAATGAAGGTATATATAGTTATGCTGAATTGATTAATACAATTAATTTAAAATTAGACGATTCAATAAACATAGATGATGATGATTATGATATAAAATTAACAATCAATATAAAAAGAGATATTGAAACAGGGAGTAATAATGGTCAGGCTACTATAAATATAACAAATGGTAATATAGACGATAATCCTACAGGTCCAAATTTTATTATTAATTTTTTTTATGATGAAACCAATACAGTATTTAACGCTCAACAAAAATTAGGTTGGAATTTAGGTTTTAGGAATATAAATAAACTTTATTATTCTGGTAAAAATACTTATACAGCAGAATCTATTGTAGATACAGTAGTATTGAGATATTTTTATCTTATTTTAGATGATGGGCTGACAAGCACAGTAGCTTCAAATATTATACCGATAGGTAATACGATGAATATTATCCCAGATCCTACTAGTATATTGGCAAGAATGTCTGTTAAAGGTTCGTTATTATCAAATGTCAACTCACAAGGTGTGTCTTTATATTCAGACATAAGAAAATATCCTTCTATGGTTAATTTAAGTAAATTTCGTATTAAAATATTGAACGAATTTGGTAAAGTAGTTAACCTACATACTTCTGATTTATCTTTTACAATAAAGGCGAGTATAATTCAGAGTAGTTAATTGTATTAATATTATTATATAAATAAATAAAATGTTTATTAATACTATCTTCTAAATTATATACTTCATTTAAATTTATATCATACTTATTTCTATATGTATTAGAATTCCAAGGAATGTAATTATTATGTAAATTTAAAATCATATAAATAATAGATATAAAATCATCTTTATATTGATAAACATATTTTTTTTTATAACAATTATAACTGGAATATTTCCAATTACCGATTAAGTTTTTTAGATAATAATTTTTTGAATAAAATGAAGATAATCCAAAATCGATAATATAAATTTTATTATTGTCTATTAAAAAATTTTCTTCTTTAATATCTCTATGTATAATATTATTATTATGTAAAAATAATAAAATATTTAGTAATTGATTAATAATATCTTTATTTATAAAATTAAGGGTTTTATTTTTATATTCGGTGATAATATATTTTTCATTATTATGTGTTCCAATATTAATAATTTTTGGTATAAAATTAAATTTCAATTTTTTTAGAAATAAATTAAATTTAATTTCATTTTCAATTAATTTTTTACTAATTGTATCATTACTAAATTTTATTATTACTTTTTTATTTTTATGTATATGAATGCCTTTATAAATTGAAGAAAAAGAACCATTGATATTTAAAGGATATAATAAATAATTTTCAATCATTATGTTAAATATTAATATTCTTTTAAAATTTAAAAATTTAATAATAAATAACATAATGATATTAAGTGAATTCCAAGAAAAAGCAATAAACGGAATAAAAAATAATAAACATGTTCTTATTACTGCACATACGGGTTCTGGTAAAACATTACCAGCCGAATATGCAATAGAACACTATCTAAAATTAGGTAAAAAAGTTATATATACAAGTCCAATAAAAGCATTAAGTAATCAGAAATATAATGATTTTTCAAATAAATTTAAAGATATCGGTATATTAACAGGTGATATAAAACATAATCCATCAGCAAGCTTACTTATAATGACAACCGAGATATTACAAAATCAACTATTTAGACTGAATAATAAAGACAATATTCATTCTTATTTGGAATTTGAAATTGATATTGAGAATGATTTAGCATGTGTTATTTTTGACGAGATACATTATATAAATGATAAAGATAGAGGTCATGTTTGGGAAAATACTATTATGTTATTACCACATAATATATCATTTGTTATGTTATCCGCAACTATAGGAAATCCAAAAGAGTTTTCAAAATGGATAGAATATGTAAAAAATAAAGAAGTTGTTATTTGCAGCACAGACGAAAGAGTAGTACCCCTTGTTTTTTATAATTACTTTGTTACACCAGAAAAATGTATTGATAAAATAAAAGATAAAAAACAAAAAAAAAATATATACGATTATAATGATAAACTGAATATTATAAAAGATACAAAAATAATAAATAATAATATAGAAAATATAAATAAATGTATATCTATTGTAAATAAAATAGATTATAGTAATAACAATTATGTTATAAATAAATTATGTAAAAAATTAAAGGAATTAGAAATGTTCCCAGCGTTATTTTTTGTTTTTTCAAGAAAACAAGTTGAAAAAATAGCAAAAGAAATAAGCATACCTTTATTCGAACAAGGAGAAAAAGATTATAATATATCATCTGTATGTAAGCAATTATTAGTGTCTAAATTAACAAATTGGAAGGAATATATATTATTACCTGAATATCAATTATATGTTAATTTATTAGAAAAGGGTATTGGATATCATCACGCAGGTATGTTGCCTGTATTCAGGGAAATGATAGAAATGTTATACGAAAAAAAATATATTAAAGTATTAATAGCAACAGAAACATTTGCAGTAGGTATAAATATGCCAACAAAAACGGTTTGTTTTACAAGTTTATTTAAACATGACGGAGTTTCTAAACGTAAGCTTTATAGTCATGAATTCATACAAATGGCCGGTAGAGCAGGCAGACGTAATATAGATAAAATTGGAAATGTAATATTATTAACAAATCTATATGAAAAAATAAGCGAAAATGATTATTATAATATATTAAATTCAAAATCCCAATATATAAGGTCTAAATTCAAAATAAATTATACTTTAATATTACATTTTTTATCAAGCGATAAACCTTTAGTGGAAATTCAAAATTTTATCAAGAAAAGTTTAATGAATAATGATATAAAAAAAGAACTTGAAAATATTAAAAATAATATAAAATATTATGAAAATGAAATTAAAGATAAAAGTTTTTTTATAAAAAACCAAGAAAAAATAGAAAAATATATTAAAATTAAAAAACAATACGATATTTCAAATACAAACAAACGAAAAAAAATTAAAAAAGAAATGGATGAATTAAATATTAATGAAGACGAATTAAAATTATACAATACTATTAAAAGTAATATAATATGTTTAAAAAATGAAAATAGTAATTTCACATATGTAGATAATTATATTCATAATTACATTGATAATATTATAGAAATATTAAACGATAACAATTATTTAACCAATAATAATCTTACAAATAAAGGTAAAATGGTATGTATGATAAACGAGATAAATCCATTTATATTTTGTGATTTATATGAAAATACAAATGGGTTTAAAGAATATACAGGAAGTGAATTATTTTCAACTTTATCTTATTTTTATGAATTGAAAGATAATACTTTAAACAATGATATTATAAATATACAAAAAATTATAGATAAATATAAAGACATAGAATTAAAATATAATATATTTTTAACTGATGTAAATTTACAACCAATTATGTATATATACGTAAAGGAGTGGATAGAAGAATGTAATGATATAAAAAGTTGTAATAGTTTTATAGATAAATTTAAGAGACAAACTGGTTTATATATTGGGGAGTTTATAAAATGTTGTTTAAAATTAATAAATCTTTCTAATGAATTAAAAACAGTTTGTTTGTATTTTAATAACAATGATTTGTTAGAAAAAATAGAAAATTCTTTACCAAAAATAATGAAATTTATAATTACAAATAATTCTTTATATATATAATATATAATGAAAATAAGTATAGAAGAAAAAACAATAAAAATAATTTTAGTAATATTTTTTATTATATGGATTATAACAGGTATAATATCTTTATTATATTCTTTATTATGCTTCGGTTATGATTCTACTTTAACAGAAAAGATAATAGGATTTTTAATAGCATTGATAACTGGACCATTTTATTTTATATATTATAGTTATAACAAAAATTATTGTAAAAAGTATAAAATAAATAGTAATTTGGCACCTAATAATATACCAAAAACTAAATATCCAAATAGTAATTTGGCTATGGGTCCTATTGTAAATAACACAAATAACACAAATAAAGAAAATAAACCATATAAACCAAATAAACCATATAAACTAAATAAACCAAATAACACAACTAACGCAACTAACACATATAAACCAAATAACACAACTAACACATATAATACAAATAACACAACTAACACATATAAACCAAATAACACAACTAACGCATATAAACCAAATAACACAACTAACGCATATAAACCAACTAACGCAACTAACGCATATAAACCAAATAACACAACTAACGCATATAAACCAACTAAAGAAAATAAAACAAATAAATTAAGAAATATATAATGATATTTTTATCTTTTTTTTTAATTTACTTTCAGAATTGAACATATATAACTTAAATAAATACTTTTCGTATTCATTTAAGTCGTCGGTACTTGTAATAGAAGTAAATATATTAAGTCTGGGTAAATAAACATTATAATGATATTTTTTGTCAGAACGTTCTAATTTATCAAAAGGAACACCTTGAAAAATTTCATTTTTATTGTTTTCGAATATAGAAATGAGATTACATTTGGATTGTATCTTTCTAATATACCTCATCGTTATATTTATATAATCAAGATCATTTAACCATTTATTATAAAATTTGGAAGCATTATTGCTATAGTTAGTAATAGAATATATATTTGTAAATTTATACATATTTAATAAATCAACTAATCTTCTTATTGGTGATGTTATTTGTAAATAACAATTATTTTGTTCTAAACTGTAATTTATTTTATATTTAGATGAATTTACTTTAAATAATTCTATATAGTCTTTATTTGTTTTAGGAATAGTAAAATTACTATTTATTGTCTTAAAAATTCCTTGATTGTATGTTTTCAATCTTTTTGCACATTCTGTATTGTAATGAATCATTAGCTTACTTATTACTTGATAAGTTGTATCTACTTTTAATATATTTTTAATATTTAAATAATCCTTATGATTTAATAATTTATCTTGTTCATAATGATAATTTCTTGATACTTTTGTATTACATATTGAAAATTCGTTTTTTGTTATAATATCGTTTTCAAAATGAATATCTAATACGAGACAAATCCTATTCTCCTTTTCTTTTAAACTACAAATACGTTCGCTTAAAACATTTGGAAGCATAGACCTTTTTTTATCTGGTAAATATATACTTGATACGCGTCGGCTAAAAGAATCCCATAAATTCAAATAATCTAAAATAATAGGGACATGAGATATATATACACTTATAATATTATCATTAATACTAATAGCATCGTCATAATCAAGACTCTTAATAGAATCTATAGTAAAAATATGTCCAGTTCGATATGGTAAATTATATTTATTAGTAATTTCATTGATAATATCTTTATGTTTATTTAAAACATCAATAGATTTTTTGGTAAATTTTTGTATAGGTTGGTTAAGAGATTTACAATATAACATATATTCGTATAAATTATTCAATATTTCAACCCTACCAATATTAAATGTAATAACTCCATATGGGTATTCATTATCCCAATGCAAATACTTAAAAGTAATATATAAATATTTAATAGATTTATCAAAATTAGGAGGAATTTTATAAGATATTAAAAATGTATTTATTCTATTATCATCAGGCTTACATAAATATAAATATTTATTATTTTCTTTACCATGTGTTGTAGTTAAATCTAATACACCTGCTATGTATTGGTTTGTTCTTATTTGCGAATAAGTAATATCTATTGTATTATCTTTTAGAATATTAAATTCATCTAAATGAAATAATTTAGATGAATCGATTGTTAAAATAACTCCTTCATATAATATTGTATCACAAAATATATTTTCCTCATTAACATTATACCTATACATAGTATAATAATATAATAATCTTTATATTATCATAATTTTATAATAATTTTATATTTGTTTAAAAAATAACAAATTAAATATATGGAAGATATTATGGTTGATATAAAAAAAATAAATAACAAATTAAATAAAATATCTGTAAAAATAGATTATTTACAAGAACAACTAGAAGATAATTTAGATGAACTATATAATTTAGATGAAAAAGATAATTTAGATGAACTATATAATTTAGATGAACTATATAATTTAGATGAAAAAGATAATTTAGATGAACTATATAATTTAGATGAAAAAGATAATTTAGGGTTTTTATATAAATTTTATATAATAGTAGATAATTATATTAAACCTTATGATATTAATTATAATGTGTAAATATTAAAACAAATATAATATTTATTAAACCGGATAATACATAAAAACAATCTTTAAACACAATATTATTTAAACCATAATAATCATGATTTTTATATTTTAAAATATAAAACATTAAACTAAATACGTACATAATCAATGTAGTTTCAGAAACAAGTTTCCATCCTTTAAAAGAATTTAAATGTATCATATCATAACTCCATACACCTCTTAGAAAGTAATTAATATATATACATAATATAGAACTTATAATGAATACAAAACAATTAGTTGTCTCGTGAAATTCATATGTATCTATATACATAAATTCACAAAAAACCAAAAAAATTATCATAAAATGTGAAAAAAAATTATAGAAAGATAATTGATGTATTTTTAATTTTTGTTTTGGATAAAGAAAATAAAAATATAATACACTAATAGTTAACGCAAGTGGTCCAATCATTTTAAAAAATTTAACAGATTTTATATTTAATAATGCCATAAAGAAATAACTAAATAAAAGAAATAATGTATGATGTGTTAATTGAGAAAAATACCAACATAATTTGTCAACAAATGAATCATCTATAATATTTATAGAATTATAAACTCCACCTAAAGGAAAGAAATCATTACCATTGCTATTAATACTAAATGTAGTAATTAAACTTAATATTATGGTTATAAATAAAAATATAACACTTATTAAATAAAATGGTGTTCTTTCATTAAAACCCATATTTATTTATATAAATCTTTTAAATTGTTATTCTTAACCCAATTAAATATAAAAGAAGATTGGTTCAATATTGTAGAATATTGTATTTTTTCAATAAAATCTTCTTTTTTTAAATTATAATAAATAATCCAATAATTAGGAACAAATAAAACTTCGCCCTTATTTAAGTTAACTTTTATAAACAATTTAGATTTATTTATATATTTTATATATTTTTCATTAGTATCAAATGAACAATTATTATTTATTTTAAAATTGTCAATATATTTAGGATGTATCAATGTAATATTTATAGAATTACTAAAACATTTATAAAAATTTCTACAATGTAAATTATAATATAGGAATATACCATTGGTATATATTAAGTTATTTGTAAAAAATTTTACTCTAGGTTCTAATAATTTATAATTTTCGTATGGTTTTATATAGATATTATTATCTTTAATACATTGTTGTAGTTCCAATTGTGTTGTTAAATGTTCTGCTTTAAATATAAATGGCAATTTATTATAAATTGTATTAGTTATTTCATTATTATTTACATCACTTACTCTATTTAATATATTATTTTTACAAACATACAAATGAATGTAAATATGTAAATATAAAAATAATATGATAAATATCATAATTAATTTTATTATCATTAAAAAATATGTTTATAAATAAATAATAGATTTAAACTAATCTTCTTCTGTTTTAGGCGCTATGTAGTAAGTAATATCTATATCTATATTATCAAATTTTATCATTAATGGTGCTTTTTCGTCAAGAAATATATGGGTTGTATGAAATACAATTTTTAGTTTAGTTATATATTGTATATATTTTATAGCATATTTAAATGAAATATTATAATCATCAACTACATTAAAATTTAATAAATTTTCATTATCAATGACAATAAGTATTTTACCTTCTTCACTATCAGAAGACAAAGATATTTTGTCATCTTTACATGCTATTTCTATATCATCACCAAATACAGAAATATCATTAATATATTTATCAAACAATTTTGTTTTAATGCTAAAATCTAAATCTGTTTCAATATCTTGAGGAGATAAAATATCTTTATCAATGTCTAAAAGATGAATTGTAAAATATTTATTTTCTTGTTTATTAAGAAAAGATATATCAAATGTATCATCATTTAAAGAACAATGAAGGAAACTACCTAATGTATATAAATTTAAAATTTTATTAAATATTAAATTATTAATACTAAATGTAACTGGTTTGACACAATTATAACTAGTAAACCACGAACATTTAAATTTTATATCTAATAATGAAACATGTGAATCGTCTAATAATTGTATATTTATTAATTCTTCTGTGCATATCATAGAAACATATTGGCTCACATTTTTCATAAATTTAAATAATTCAATGAACTGAACTATTTTTACTTCTTCATTAATTTCAAATTCCATTTTATCGTTTATATATATATATATTTAATTCAATTTTAATTTGTAATGATTAATCTGTATCATTTAAATTTTCTGAAATATTAATTTTATTTTTTATTTTTTTTAAGTCATTATCAAAATCAATCATAAAAGATTGAAGTTTCATTAAAGTTTTCTTAATTTCTAAAATATCCTTCTTTGTATCTTCTAACGGTTCGTCGTCTTTTTTTAAATTAATAGTATTGATTACGTTTTTAATATTTATAATTTCATTATGATGTAATTTTAATATTTCAAGTTCAGAAATATTAATTTTATCTTTATTCAAATTTTCATTAGGAATAAAATTTTCATTTACATCATTTGTACTTGCTCTTCTACGTCTAGCAGCTGATAAAGCAGAACTCCCACTCATATTATATAATATATAATATATAAATATTTAATTTATTTACGCATAGTTAATTCAATGTTTTCGTGACATTTGTATTCATTAATTTTAATATCTTCTAATTTATAATCTTCTATGTTTTTTCTTAAATTTATTTCAATGGATGGAAATTTATAAGGTTCTCTGAGTATTTGTATATTTAAATTATCTACGTGATCATCATAAATATGTGCGTTACCTATATGATGTATAAATTCCTTAGGTTTTAAATTACAATGTTTTGCGATTATATGTGTTAATACGGAATATGATAATATATTAAAAGGGACACCCAAACCCATATCAGCGCTTCTTTGATACATAGAACAAGATAATTCGTCTTTATTAGAGACATTAAATTGAACCAAAATATGACATGGTGGTAATGCCATTTCTTCTATTTGGCAAGGGTTCCAAGCAGTTAATATCAATCTTCTTGAATATTTTTCTTTAGGATCTTTTAATTTATCAATTATACTCTTTAACTGATCAATACCCTTGCCTTCGTAATCTGCACGACAACCTTCATATTTAGCGTTAAAATGCCTCCACTGATGTGCATAAATAGGTCCCAAATCTCCATCTATATAATTTAATTTTTTTGTATTATCAGAATTTGCGTTTCCTTTCCAAATATAAACTTTTTGTTTTAATAAAGTGTTATTATCTGTGTCTCCAGAAATAAACCATAATAATTCCTTAATACAAGTTTTAATCGCCATTTTTTTTGTAGTTAAAACAGGTATTTTATTATTTTCAAGACTAAAGTACATAGAAGCTCCATTTTTAGATAATGTATTTCCATTCCTTCCATTGATAATATCACCTTCTTTTATTAGCTCTTTGATTATATTTAAATATTGTTTTTCTTCGTGATCGTATTTTTCTTTAATTATAGTGCTCAACATTTATAATTATAATTAATTATTTTTAATATCTTTTATATTATAATGGAGGATGAAATTTCATGCATTCAAGGAGGAGGAGGTGATGTTAATAATTCGTTTATAAATTATATGTTTACAATGAGTGACAACGAAAAAGATACAATATTAAATATAATTCAATATACATCTTTGAGTATTGTGCCATTAATTATAATAATTAAATTAATGAATGTTTACTTACCTAAATATAATGAGCATAAAGGTAATATTGAAATATTAATAGAAGTTATTTTACAATTAATTTTTACAATTATCTTTTTATGGTTTATAAATAAATTTATTTTATATATACCAACATATAGTAAAACTACTTATGAAAATATAAATATTATGAATATGATATTACCAATAATATTCATATTGTTTACATTAGAGACAAATATTAATAAGAAGGTAATTTTATTATCAAATAAATTAATGTTATATTTAGGTTTTCAATCTGAAAATGTGATTGTAGAAAAAACTAATGAAGAAGAAGATATATCAAATTATATTTCCGATAATAATAATTTTCAAAATATACCTGATCGCAAATTACAACAGATTACTATCCAAGAACCTATAGAAAAAAAAGATTTTTTATCACAAGATAATCCCATGGAAATTTCTAACGAACCAGTTGCAGCTAATACATTTTCTAATTTCTAAATAAAAGTATAATATATAATATTATATGCAATGCGATAATTTAACAAAAGATTATATTTTAGATATATTAAATAATTTAGATGAAAACACAATAAATAATTTATCAACAACTAAAATAATAGAACATAAAAAAAAAATATTAGAAAATATTGTAAATAATAAAGATGAATTAGAATATTATTTAAATAAACTATCTAATTATAGATATGTTGATGAAATAGACGAAGTACTTATAGGCAGATACATAAGATGGTTCAATATAATTAATCCAGAAAAAATAAAGTTGACAAATGGTGGGATAATAATTGATATTATATATAAAAACGATAACATAATATTGGTTTGTAAAAATTATATTAATAATATTTTTAGTTTAAAATTAAAAGAATGTTTAGTTTTTCAAAAATTTACAAGTCAAGAAGAATTAATAATAGAAATTCTTGATTATATTAAGATTTAAATTATTTTATATATATAATGAATGAAGAAATATATAAAAGAAATATACCTGATAAAAGTCTTAAACCTAATTATGACTATAGACCTATATCAACAAAATATATGGATATAAATAAAAATAATGAAATACCAATAAATAAAGAACCAAAATTAAGATATAATATGAGTTCGGCATTTAATCCTGGTTATAGAGGAGAAGTAGATAGATATTTTTTACTTGTAGATAAAGAAAGTGATATTAGAAATCAAAATAATAAAAATAAAAAATATGATTCAAATAAATATGTTCCTGAAACAAATAGTGATTTATATGTAAATAAAATGAATTACAAAAAAGAATACTCTACTTATATTGGCGATAAAATACAACCAAAATATAATTTAGCACCTAATAATTTTAATAATTCTACTCGTTATAATGTAAAAAACATATAATTATATATAGTAATGTACCATAATTATATAAGTAGAAAATATAACGAAAAAACAAATATTAAAATTAACGATGATGAAAAAATTAAAATTATAGATATAATAAATAAAATGATAACACAAGAAGAAAAATATGAATTTTATTATATATATAAAGATACATTTAAAAAATTATATGAAGATATTATAGACATTGATAATAATTTTAATTTAGAACCTATTATTATCAATAATGTTGTTTTAGATGAGGATTATTCTTTAGTAAATAAAAAAAATAAAAAAATAATTGACATTATGAAAAAATAAATAACAAGAAAAAATAACAAGAAAAAATAACAAACAAGAAAAAATAAATTTAAATAATTATTTATATTATAAATAATGAATAAAGCAGACATTTGGGATATGTGTGTGAAACAAAATATATTTGAAGGTTATCAAGATATAATGTTACCTAAAATACAAGAAATATTTGAAAAAACATTAGAAAATAATATAAACGATTCAAATATAATAGAGAAAATAAGAGAAAATTTAAAAGAAATAAAAACAATAGATTATAAAGATTTAATGCCTAAGGAAAATATTAAGACTATAGATTTTAGTGACAAAGATGAAGGACCTATAAGTAATATTGAAGAACTAATAAAAAAAAAACAAGATGAAAGAAATTTATATAACGATATTTCTTTAAACAATTTAGGATTTATTGAACAAGAAAATACTCCTCAAATACAAAATGGTTCAAATCCAATAAAACAAACATATATAAATGATATAGCGAATATTAACGTAGAAAAATTATATAAATTGTTGAATAATCAAAATGAACTATTAGAGAAAATAGTATTGTCTCAAATAACCATATTAGAAAAATTGTCTATTATAAATATAAAAAAATAACATTATAAAATATTATTATATTATAATGATTAAAACAAAAATAAAAATATTATTTATAAGTATATTTATAATTATAATAATTGCTACTTTAATTAAAATTATTATGAAATATAAGGAAGGTATTGAGGCAGACGGTTCTAGCACAGACCCAAAATATGTTGATAACTTTTTAGAAAAGTTATTAATAGGGTTAGATACAATATCATATATGTTTCCTAATACCGCTGATAATAATAAAATATATTATGAGAAGTTATGTGAAAATTTAAATTATAGTTCTGATTTTAAAACTGATTTAACATCTGTAAAAACTTTAAAGGATAATTTTGAGAAAACTCCATCAAATATTTTATTTTATTTTAAAGAAATTTTTGATAATCTTAAATCTGTAAATTATGTTAAATATAATATAGACGAAATTATAAATCTTTACAATGAACAAGAAATTAGTATTTTAATTAATGATGTTATTGAAAATAAGAGTAAAATTAAAACAAATGAAAAGTTAAAAAATTTTATAGAGAAAGTAAATAAATTCATTACTTTTATAAAAAAATATAATTTAGATCTAAAAGTGTTGGATATAATAGATATAGAAAAATTAGAACTATTGAATTTACCTAATATACAGGATATGATTAATAATCTACAATTAATTAAACCAGAAAATCCTAGAGAAATTTATCCATTTTTAGATATTTATTTTACAAGATTACAAATAATATTAATAAAAGGAATCGTTGAAAAAGAACATAGTCAAAATAATAGTTTATGTATATCAAATTTTAATGAACCATTACATGATGTTAAATATTCAGATTATGTATGCAACGAAGGAGAGAATTGTGTAGGTTACGAATGTGGTAAAAATTACGGAATTTGTAAAACAAATAATACGAACCTTGATAATAATGATATCGACGATTTGTTTAAAAAGGCTTCAATTGATATTTTGAACAAAGAAAATATATCTTTTTTAAAATCTAATACTTTTATAGTTTATCTATTTAGTTTAATACAAAATTACGAACCCCAGACTATAGAAAATTTAAAAAAACATAAAATGGAGATAGAAATATTTTTAGATAATCTATTAAACAATAATATAAATTTAATTGAAAATAAAAATAACTCTTAATAAAACTATAATATAATTAAATATTAAATGATAATTATATTCTTATTTGTAATAATTATTTTTATAATAATTATTTTTATAATAAAAAAAAATAAACAAGGATTTATTCCCCATTTAGAATACGAGGAAATAAATAATTATAAAGGTGGTATATTAGATATTGATTATGATAATAAAAGTATTCCAATAACAAACATCGAAGAAAATAATAAAACATATATAGATCGTTATACAAATGAAATAGAATGTAGTATGAATGAATATAAATATTGTTATAATGGTGATTTAAAATTCGTCGATATATTTGGTAATCACATAATTATAGACGACGAAGAATCATTTAAACATGGTAATAGTTATAATAACTATAATTTTTCTTATGTAAAATTAGAAGACTATATAGAAATTAACAGAAAAGAAGATATAAAAGGTTCTTCGTATTATAGACCAAATGTCTACAAAAATAATATGTCATGGGTTTTTAATGATAAAGAATATAAGACAGAAGAAGAAGCAAGTTATTATAACGATTTAGAAGAATATAAAAATAATAATTATGAAATTAAACCAATTCGTCCTAATTATGATAAATATAAAAACATATTAGAAAAAGATATAGTATTATATAAAAATAAATTATGGAAAACAAATATATCATCAGATATAATAAATAACAATTTTGAGTATGATATCACAAACTGTACTATTGATTCGCCTTATAGAAGAAACAATACGTGTTATAATAAAGATGAAAAATTAAATTATAATTGTGATGATAAAAATAATTGTGAAATGTGTGAAATAATAAGTAATGATGAAGTTAAAACTATAAAATGCAAAGACTTAAAATATATAGGAAAAGTTACTAATTATAATAAATATACGAATAATTTTCTAGGAGACTTGACTTATAATATGTATGGTAGATTTGAATGTGATGGATTATTAACAAAATGTATGAAAGAAGAAAATATTATAATAAACGATAAAATAAATTTAGATAATGTTAAAGTAAAAACCTACGATCATATATTAGAAAACAACACAATATATAACACCGAACTTAAAAAGTCAACATTTATAAAGGAACATTATAAAAAAACCATGCCTCATGAATTTATAGAAAATTATAATACAAATTTTATATCAGAGTATAATGATGATGTATTACCCAATGAAACAGATTTTTTTATACAATGTAAAACAAATAATGGTATCAAGAGTGATAGCGAATGTCCCAAAAATAAACCAATATGTGAAGGTAATATAGATAATTTACAAACAGGTGTATGTACGGATTTAATTAGTAATATTAAACATTATAAAAATAACATGAATTATTTAGAATGTAAAAAAAATAAGGATTGTCCTTATAATCTACCATTATGTAAAAATCAAATATGCACACATAATACAGTAAAAAAACGTATTAATTCAATAGATACATTCAATAAAAATTTTAACAATACTTTATAGTATTCAAGATATAGTTTTTTTTATTTTTTTTATATTAACAATCTCATCTATATTTTTTTCTATAGTTCGTATTTTATTACCCTTAGGTAATGTATAACAATTATGATTACAATCAATCGATACTTCTTTAAGAAGATTCAAAAAACTATCAGATAATTTTTTTTTACTCTTCATAATATTATATAGGGTTTCGTCTGCTGTTATTTCCTTTACATTTTCGCTATCTATTGAAGATATATATAAATATACTTTAACTGTTCTTTCACTTTCATTTAATAGAGCATGACTACATATTCGTCTTGCTCTTCCTATAACTTGTTCTATTCTAACATTATGCCAATAAGGTTCTGTAATATGAACTGTTTTTGTATTTTTTAAATCAATACCTTCTGCTCCGGATGATGTTATCATTAACAATTTAATAACATTACCATATTTATTGTCATATATATTAACATTTTTATAGATAACTTTTAATTTTCCAATAATTTCAGGAGGTAATTTATCATTATTAGAATTATACAAATTCCTAATAATTTCTTTTACTTCTTCATCTTCAGAACCGGTATATAAAGCAAAAACATTTTTTTGTATATATCCCAAAGGGTCTAATTTATATTTTTCGTTGTTATAATCACCAACTAATTCAATATTAAATGATTTACCTTCTTTTTTTATAACAAGTTCAAAAAATCCTTGATATTTTAATAATTCCCTCATTAAACCTATACCTTCAACCATTCTAAAATTACTATATAATAATTGACAACCATCACTTGTAACAATATTTTTAAGTATGTTATAATATTTATTACTGAATTTTTTTAATTCATTATCTTTATCTTTTTTAAATTCTACGTTTATATAATTCGTAATATCATTATGGAAATATTTTATTTTATTATTTATATTTTTAAACTTATCCATAAATCTTAATAATAAAGTTTTATAATCATTATCATAATCTTCATCTTTTTCGCTAACATTTGTTACATTTTTATAATATCCTTCTTTAAGGTCGATTAATTCTTCTGTATATTCTTTTGCGTTCGGTTTAGGACGTTCGTCGTCATTTAAAAATGTAAAATTACACGCAGCTCTAGTAAAAATTTTATAACTTGAATCTTTATTAGAAACCTTATTATTTTTGAGTATATCTTTATAAACACTAAGTTGATAACCACTCATTTTACATATTTGTAAATGTATATCTTCGCCGTCAGGTGTTTTAACTAATGAAGGCATTAAAGACTTTTTGTCTCCAAAAAAAGATACCCTACCTATTAATTTATATTGTAATAATTCTTTATTATTTATTATTTTCTCACCATTAAAAGTAATAAATTTCTTTTCAAATTCTTCTTTTATATCGGGTAAAGGTTTGTAATAATTAATAGTAGGTTCTTTAAACGTTACACCGTTTGATTGTAATATCGAATTAATTTTATCTTTATATTTTGAGTTGGTCAAGTTACTTATAGATTTATCATAATGTATTTTTTTGTCTAAGGTTTTAAAAAAATAAGGATTTCTTGTTATATACAAATACCTTTTACTTGGATTATATTCAATAATATCAATTGTATCTAACTCATTCAAATATTCGGTTAATACTTTAGAATTATAATTCTGTTTTAATTCGTATTCAAATACAACCACATAACCTATAATAATATTCATTAAAACACCTATTTCACAAGGGTGATTTATATAAGGTGTTCCGGTTAATGCTACTATTTTACAATTTTCAGCTTTCATTAAATCGTAATATATCATTTTACTTGATGAATTTTTATCTTTATCAGAAGTATTTAATATATTTATAATTCTACTGACCAAATTATGAATTTCATCAATAACTACTGTTGAATTATTAAAAGGATTAATATCATCCTTCTTAAATATTTTAATATAACGTTCTAAAGTAAGACCGTTATAATTTATAAAATTATATTTAATACTCATTAATACCTTAATTTGTTCTGTAATTTGTATTTTTTTTCCAGAATTTAATGAATTATAATTGGGTTCTTCTTCTTTAATAAACCAAAACCCTTTATTTTTTTCAATTAATTGTATTATTTTATTTTTATCATATATTTTCAAAAACAAATAACCTTTAATTACACTTATAATTTTTTTAATAGAATTCTCTTTATCATTTTCCTTAACTTTATAAAAATACCAATAATTATTTAATTTAAATATTTTATCTCCACAAAATGTTAATTGTGTTTTATAATTTTGTTGTAAAGAAGCTGGTGTCATTATAAAAATTTTATTTTGTTCTTTCATACCTTCTAAAATACTTATAGAACTACATGTTTTACCTGAACCTAACCCATGATATAATAATAATCCTCTATAAGGCGTATATGTATTTAAATATCTTTGTACTATTTTTTGATGGTTTAATATTTCAAAATCACTCTTTGTACCTCTAAAACAAAAATTATCATTTTCATTTGCCTTTATTTTATTTAAATCTCCTATAATATCTTTTTTAATATCTTTTAAAACCTCCCCATCATCTAAATGATAAAATGTTTGTTTATTAATGTCTAATGTTTTTGGCTTATATAAAGGAAAATCTTTTATCATATCTTCTATGTTTACATTCTCTGTATCTATATCTTCTTTATATATTTGAATATCATTATCTTCTTGTATTTGAATTGGTTTTATTATAGAAACTTCTTTTTTTATTTTTTCAGGTTCTATATAATAAATATTATAATTTTCAGATATAAGATTTGCTTTACCATTATATAAAACATTTTTAGGAGGTAGATAAATATTATATACCGAATTTATATTTTTAATAAAATCATTTAATTTGTTTATATCAAGACTATTTAATGTTTTTTCTTGATATATTTTTAAGCTCATTAAATTAATACAATATAATTCTTATTCATATAATTCTATTTTTTTTAATGCTTCAAGACAAGCAAGTTGTTCTGCTTTTTTTTTTATCTTATGATTTCCAGAACCAAAAAAAATTATAGGTGATGACATTTTTTTTATAATATCGAAGTTACATTTTTTACTATAATTTAATGATTTATTATTAAGAAAAATATTATTTATACATAAATATACACCCATAGTATATCTTAAATCTTCGTCTTGTGAAATTATAGAGTATATGGGTGTACATTTAAATTCTTTTTGAATTTTAACTTGGAAAATATTTTTATAGTTATCGTCATTTTCTAAAATTTCTTCCCAGTTAACAAGTTCGTTAAAAATATTTTCTAAAAATAATTGACAATATTGAAATCCATAACCAATATTAAAATAATTATCTTCAATATTAATATCATTAATATCAATATTATTAGAATCTAAAAATAAAGCACCTATAAAAGCCTCAAATAAACACCCTAATTTTTTATAGTTTGTTCTATTTTTTTTTTCTTCAGCATTCTTTGATAATAATAACCATTTATGTAACCCTAATTTATAAGATAATTTACCTATATGGTCATTTTTAACAAGACAAATTTTTTTTTCTGTCATAAAACCTTCATCCGAATTAGGAAATCGTTTATATAAATAATATTTAGTTATTAATTCTAAAATTCCATCTCCAATAAATTCAAGTCGTTCGTTTGATTTACTTTTAAGATTTACACAGTTTTTTGGATTATTTATATATTTTAGTTCTTTATTATAAACATACGAGCTATTAACAAAAGCCCTTTTCCAAATTTCCATATCATGTATTTCATAAAATACATGATATTTTTCTAATATAACAATAATGTCTTCTTTTTTAATTTCACAATTTTTTTCATTATACGGATTTATATATTCTTCCATTTAATATAATATATAATAAAGTTTTAAATAAAATATATTTATATATATATATGGGAATTAAGAAAAATATTGATTCTATTATAAATCACACTGATAATTGTTCAACAGGTAATAAAGAGGCTGGACTTGTGAATAGCTGGGAATTTTCTTCTATACCAAGTAAAATACTTAAAAGTAAAACACCTAGCGGGTTATATTTTTCTTTAAATGGAAAAGCGTTGTTACAATGTTGTGGTGCTGGTCCAAAAGGCTGTTCTTCGTCGACCAAGAGTACTAATTATTAATATAGTAATGCTATTTAAATAATCAATAACAATAATAATAATGTCTATTGTTATTGATTGTAGAGAAAGAGACCTGATAGAGGAAATTAAAATCATTTTGGAAAATAATAATCCAGAACTATTAATTATAGAGCAACTTAATTTAGGGGATATTATTATTGATGATATTATTATTGAAAGAAAAACATTAAATGATTTAGCTTCTAGTATTATTGATGGTAGATATAAAGAACAAGGGTTACGATTACAAGAAGCACAAAAAGAAGGAAAGAAAATATATTATTTTATAGAAGGTAATATAAATAATTATAAAAATAATAGAATAAAAAAAGAAACATTAATAAGTTGTATATTTACTATAACGTATGAAAAAGGTATGCAAGTAATAACAACAAATAATTTAAGAGAGACAGCAATTTTTATATTACAATTTAGAAAAAAAATAGGTTGTAATAAAACAATTGAAAATTCTATTTTAAAAAAAAAAAGTTCTAATATAACAAAGGATAATATTAGCGAATATATGTTATGTCAAATACCCAGTATTAGTAAAATAAATAGTGATATTATATTAAATAAATATGGAAATATAAATAATTTTATATGTGAATTAAATAAAGATGAACGATTATTAGAAAATTTTAAATATATAAAGGATAATAAAGAGAAAAAAATAAAAAAAAATATAATAGAAAATATAAATCATTATTTGCGTATATAACTTTTAGGGTCTAAATCTTCTGAATTAGGGTATGTAATAATATCTTGATTTCCTATATTACCTATGTCTTGATTATCTTTATCATAAGCAGAAGGTGATTCTTCATTAAAAGAATTAATTATATTATCTAAACTAGGTAATGAATGATTCATTGCTCCTTGTGGTATATCTATATTTCTATTAGGTTTTATGTCATACATCTCATTACCTTGAACATCAAAAGATTTTTCTAAAAATAAAATAGGACAATTTAAATTATTTTTATTTTGCCATTTTACAAATTCTTTATATTCTTCTAAATTATTCATTATAATCGGATTAACCCCAGGAACCTTTGCCTTTTTAGGGTCATAAATTAATATTCTATCTCCATCCTTTATCATAGTTGTAGGACATTTACCATCTATAAAGGTTTCTTTATTAATTATTTTAATTGATAAATATATACAAAAACTAATCAACAAAATAAATAAAAAATATAATATATACCTGTATATTGACAACATATAATATATAGATATATTATAATGAATACTGATAAAGATGATATAAAACAAATAACTAATGAAATAAATAAAGACAACATGTGTATCATTTTAATACATCACAAGAGTTGCGGTCATTGTATAGAATTAAAACCTAAATGGGAAATGGTTAAGAAACACCATAAAAATAATCCTATTAAGATTATTGACATCGAAGCTTCTTATTTAGAACAATTTGACCATCCAATAAAAAATAATGTTACCGGATTTCCTACCATAATGAGCACACTTAATGGTAAATTGAAAAATAATTACATGGGTGAAAGAAGTATAGAAGGTCTAAATAAATTTATAAATAATAATATGAAATTAATAGTAAAAAAAAAAATAAATAATCTAAATAAACAAAACCGACAAATAAATAATCTAAATGGACAATTACTATCTTCTAATAATCAATATAGCCAAACCTTAACCAATGCAACAAATAATGAATACAAACAAAATCGTGACAATGTAATAAATAATCCAAATGGAAAATTACTATCTTCTAATAATAAATATAGTCAAACCTTAACCAATGCAACAAATAATGAATACATGCAAGCTGAGGGCAATGTAATAAATAATACATACAAACAAAATCGTGACAATGTAATAAATAATCCAAATGTACAATTACTATCTTCTAATAATAAATACATACAAGCTGAGGACAATGCAAAAAATAATAATAACGGACAAAAAAATAAATCAATAAAAAATAAATCAAGAAAAAATAAATCAAGAAAAAATAAATCAAGAAAAAAACCAAAAAATAAACCAAAAAACAAACCAAGAAAAAACAAACCAAGAAAAAAAACCAAGAAAAAATAAGAAACAATAAAATAAGAAAAGATAAAATGTAATAAGATAAAATGTAAAATTGATTTATATATATATATATATATATATAAATGGTGTTAAAACTTAGACTTTTAGATTTTAAAGTAAATGAAAAACCTACCAGTTTATATTCTATTAATATGTATGGTATAGATAAAAATCGTGATACATATTCAATAAAGGTTAAAAATTTTAAACCATTTGTCTATATATTAGTATCAGATAGATGGACTAAACAAAAAACAGATGAATTTATCGAACACTTAAAAGAACATGATGATATTTCTATAGCATTACAAGCTAGAGAAAATATTGTAAATTATAAACTTGTAAAAAAAAAAAAATTATATGGTTTTGATTCAGGAAAATACTATAACTTTATATATATTGAAACAAAAAATATGATGTTTATTCATAAAATTAAAACATTATATTATGATAAAGAAACTCAAAAACTAAATTCTGGATACATGTTTGGTTCTACAAACACTAAATTATATGAATCTTTTATTCCTCCTATTTTAAGATTTTTCCATATTCAAGAATTAAGTCCATCTGGGTGGGTAGTGATTGAAAGGTATTCTGTAATAAAAAAAAAGAAAACAAATTGTAAATACGAAGTATTATGTGACTATACTAATATAAACCCATTAAATGATGTAGATGATATAGTTCCTTATAAAATATGTAGTTTTGATATTGAAGCAAATAGTAGTCATGGAGATTTTCCTGAGGCTGTAAAAGATTATAAAAAGGTAGCGTATGATATTGTATATTATTTGAAAAATAACGAAATAAATAAAGAAGATTATAAATATACATTATCTAATTTATTAAAAAATGTATATTCATTTGAAAATAATACTATAATTGATAAATGTTATACTAAAAAAGATTATAAATATAATGATTTTACTATAGATTTAACTAAGTTTTACACTAAAAAAATTACAACAACTATACAAGTGGAAAATAAATTAAAAAAATACTTTAATGATGAAGATAATAATATTAAAATTAAAAAAATAAAACAACCAGATGTTATTAGTATGTTATCTAACGAAGATATAGATAACCCTTCTAAAATATCTCATTTAATGGATTTATTAGATAATGTTTTTCCTGAATTACAAGGAGATCAGGTTACATTTATAGGTTCGACATTTGTTAATTATGGAGAAGAGAAACCTTATTTAAACCATTGTGTATGTTTAAATAATACGAATAGAATATTATACGAACATAAAATAGAGTCATACAATACAGAAAAGGAATTATTATTAGCTTGGAAAGAAGTTATAAAAAAAGAAGACCCAGATATTATAATAGGATATAATATTTTTGGTTTTGATTATCCATTTATGTATGAAAGAGCTAATCAGTTGGATTGTGTAGACGAATTTATGGACTTAGGTAGAAATAACGAATATTCGACAGAATTATATGAAACAAGTATTGTATTGGCTTCAGGTCCATATAATTTAAAAATGATTGAAATGACAGGACGATTGCAAATAGATCTATTAGTTCATATGAGAAAAGAATATAATTTATCATCCTATAAATTAGATTCAGTATCAGGGTATTTAATTAGTGATTATGTTGTCTCTTACGAAAATAAGGAGAACGAATGTTTTATAATTACTAAAAATATTAAAGGTTTGGAATTACACTCTTTTGTATGTTTTGAAATCCAAAATCATTCAACTGAGTTATATTTAGATGGTAAAAAATTTAAATTAATTAAATTTACAAATGATGGATTTATAGTCGAGGGTAATATAGAGATAAATGATAAATTTACATGGTGTTTAGCAAAAGACGATGTAACCCCAAAGGATATTTTTGAAATGACTAAAAAAGGACCAGATGAAAGAGGTTTAATAGCTAAATACTGTATTCAAGATTGTAATTTAGTTCAACAAATATTTCAAAAAGTCGATGTATTAACAACATTTATAGAGATGAGTAAATTATGTAGCGTTCCTATTAATTATTTAGTAATGAGAGGACAAGGGATAAAATTGACAAGTTATATTGCAAAAAAATGTAGAGAGAAAGATACATTGATGCCTTTGATTTCAAAGGGTTATGAATCCGATGCTTTTGAAGGAGCTATTGTATTAGAACCAAAATGTGGTTTATATTTAGATAATCCTGTAGCTTGTGTAGATTATGGATCATTGTATCCTTCATCTATTATAAGTGAAAATATTTCACACGATAGTAAGGTATGGACAAAAGAATATGATTTAAATAATGAATTAAAAACATATCCAAATGGTAATCCAATTATAAAAGGAGAATTAAATAGCGACGGAACATTTAAATATGACAATCTAACTAATTATAAATATGTAGATATTAAATACGATACATTTAAATATATAAAAACAGGGGGTTCTGCTTTTAAAAAAGTATTAACAGGGTATAAAATTTGTAGATATGCGCAGTTTCCTGACAATCAAAAAGCAGTTATGCCATCTATTTTACAAGAACTATTAGAAGCAAGAAAAAAAACAAAACAAGATATGAAAAACGAAAAAGATCCATTCAAACAAAATATTTTAGATAAAAGACAATTAAGTATTAAAATTACAGCAAATAGTTTATATGGTCAAACAGGAGCAAAAACCAGTTCATTTTATGAAATGGATGTTGCCGCGTCTACAACAGCAACAGGTAGAAAACTTTTAATATATGCAAAAGAATTAATTGAAAATGTATACGGAGATACGGAAGTAGATTGTAAATATGGTAGGGTAAAAACCAATGCTGAATATATATATGGAGATACAGATTCAGTATTCTTTACTTTTAATTTGAAAGAAATAGACGGAACGCCGATTAATAATAAAAAGGCATTAGAAATAACAATTGATTTAGCTAAAGAAGCAGGTGAATTGGCGACCAAGTTTTTAAAAGAACCTCATGATTTAGAATATGAGAAAACATTTATGCCATTTTGTTTATTATCTAAAAAGAGATATGTTGGCATGCTTTACGAGGATGACCCAAATAAATGTAAAAGAAAATCAATGGGTATTGTTCTAAAACGTCGTGATAATGCTCCAATTGTGAAAGATATATACGGTGGTATTATTGATATTTTAATGAAAGACAAAGATATTCATAAATCAATTGAATTTCTAAACAAAATGTTGAATAATTTAATGGATGAGAAAGTTAATATTGATAAATTAATTATAACTAAATCATTAAGGTCATTTTACAAAAATCCCGATCAAATAGCACACGCCGTATTATCAAAGCGTATAGGTGAAAGAAATCCAGGAAACAAACCTTCACCAGGAGACAGAATACCTTATGTATACATAATTAATAAAAAAAGCAAATTACAAGGTGAACGTATAGAAACCCCAGAATTTATAAACCAAGAAAATAAAAAAATAGATTATGGATTTTATATTACAAATCAAATTATGAAACCAATTATACAAATTTACAGTTTAGTTTTATATGATATGAAAGATTTTAGAAGAAGAAAGCCATCATTTATATTAGAACTTGAAACAATAAAAAATAATATAGATTATGATAAATATATTAAAAAAGAACAAGTAATGAAAGACAAAGAAGTAGAAAAAATTCTATTTGAAAAATATATAAGAATTGGTAAAAATTTAAAAAACAATAACCAAATGATTACATCATTCTTTAAATAAATATATATTAATATGGATAATAATTGTAATTGGAGCATAGAAATAGAGGATATATTAGAAAAAATGAGAATAAATTCTATAATTTTGTCAAATAGACATAGAAGAATTTTTTATGAATATAAGAGTTATACTAAATATTTTGACATCCCTGTAATTATAATTTCCGTTTTTGGTTCTTCGTTCTCATTGGGTGCTGTAGGATTCATTAAACAAGAATATATTAGTATAATAAGTTGTTTTATTGGTATGACAGTTACTGTATTAACTTCAATAAAATTATATTTACATCTTGACGAAAGACTAAAAAATGAATTAGAAATGAGTAAACATTTTCATTCATTGGCATTAAAATTATTTAAAATATTAAATTTACCTAGATGTCAAAGAGGTAGTGATGGTTTATATTTATTAAATAGTAAATACAGTGATTATATAAAATTAGTGGAACAATCTGCTTTATCTAGAAAATGTATAGTTGATAATACATTATTAGATATACCAAAAGGACTTGTTAGTGATGATGAAATATCTATAATACCAAATGGAGACAACATTATAGATTATATTATTTGTAAATGTAAAAAATATGAACGGAATAAAAATAATAATGAAAATAATAATGAAAATAATAATGAAAATAATAATGAAAATAATAATGAAAATAATGAAAATGAATTAAAAGACATAGAACAATACTGATTTATAATAACACTTTTATATCATTATGTAAATTTAATATAATGTCTTCAACTTTGTATATTTTTTTTAATTTATATAGTATTTTAAAATTATTAATTATATTCGTATAATTATAATAATTACGAATATAATTAGATTCGATATTATCGATATATATATAATTATTGATACAAGGGTAATTGTTATCTAAATATATATTAAATTCTATTTTAAAATATTCTTTGGAATATTTAATTATATTTCTAATAATATCATTAGGTAAATTTAAATTATAAAATGGTATTATTTTATAATAATAAAATATAACTTTATAATTATATATATTTATATATTCTATTTTATAATCAAAATAATTATAATAACCAATTTCTTTAGATATATTTAATTGTAAGGACGCATTAAGTATATTATTTTTTAATTGTAATAACGGGTTAATCATTAAACCTATATGTAATAAATTATCATATCAATTTTATTTATAATACCAATCCATAGACATAATTGGTGCTTTATCGCTTAAAATATCTTTTTTATTATCTATATCTTTATCTTTGGGACCACTTATAAATATATCCTGAATATGTGAATAACTTAAAGAATAATCATAATATTTTAAATCTGAAATATACCCAACAAAACCTTCTTTATCACCGATATGTATATCGTAATAATTTTGTCGAGGTATATTTTTTAAATGATGAACTTTTTTTAATATACCGTTTATATAAACATCAACCCTTTTATTATTTAATATAAATAATACATTAACCCATTTTTTTATTGGAATATTATTAATATCAAATGATTCATATGGTTCAAATGTTGAATTATCCATATCATTGTAAGTATTAAATACAAATTTTAAATTATTCATATCTTTATTTGAATTCTCAGATATATAAAGACCAGGTGAATTGTTTATTAGTTTTGTATATTCATTAAGGTTTCTAGTGTTAACTCCTTTAGAGAATATTCTTTTATTTACATTTTCATTAATATACATATCTTCTACAAAAAACCAACAAGACCAAGTATATTCAATACCGTTTTTTTCGTTAACAGAACGTAAAATTGGTATAGAACCTTTAATATTTGGATTTGTTGAAACTATTTTTTCTTCATTACTTTTTATCCTACCATTTAAAATGATAGGATTACGTTTTATACTAAAATATTTAATTATTAAAAATACACCTAAATTAAATATTAAATAAAATAAAAATAAAATAAAAAATAAAATAAAAAATTTAGTTATAACAGAAGTATTTGTTATAAAATTGTTAGAAGTATTAGTTATATTTTCTGTTTTTTGTTTAAAATAACTTCTTATATTATTTATACGGCCTAAAACATTATTTTTTATATTTTGCGGATTTTTAACATTATCTTTTAGAGAAACACTGACATCATTTATTGTATCTTTTACATTTTTTTCAATTTTATTTTTTTGGTCTGTTAATATTTCTTTAATATTTTTGGATACATTACTTGAAGACATATATATAATTAAGTTATATAATATTTAACTTTTTCGTTACTATCTTCGTAAAAAGTGACAGATGCTCTATATGTATCTAAAATAGAATTTATATATATACTGGAGTGTTCCTTGTTATATAAATCCCATACTTCTTGGGGAGACAAAACTTTATTGAAATACTTGAATTCTTTAATATGTCCTGAAAATCCACCATTATCACAAAGAATGAATTCAGAATTTATATATTCTTCTGTAAATATTACACCATTAAATGTTTTTGTATTTATTAGTTTTCCATTAAGATAACTATCTACATTATTATTTCCAAATGAATAAGAAACGTGAAACCACTTTTGTAAAGGAATGTTTTCTATTATTGTATCGTATATTATATCACTATTACAAGAAATGTCTGTTTGAACGTCATTTAAGCAATTATAAAATCCATTTACACAATTAACACCTTTTTCTTTTTTCTTTATTTCGTATTTATCATTATCAGGGTTTAATGAACAAGTCAATTTATTAATATCATCAACATTTACATTATCAGATACAATATTAGAACTTGTATCATTACAATATTGTATTGCATCGTGATAACTATCTTCGTTAAAAATATTAGTCCCTTTTGTATTAAATTCCGTTATTAAATTATTTTCATATAAATCTAAGTATATTAATGGATTAGATGTTCCTTTTACGTTATTTATTCTTTTAATAATTTCCTTTTTTTTACCAAAATTGTAATTCCAATCGTCTATATAAATCCATAGAGATATTGTATATTCTCCTTTAACAATAAGTGTCTTAGTATCTACAACGGATTTTTCATTTGTATTAGTCTTTGACTTTATTAAAGTATTATTGTTTTTTAATAAATCAATATTATATAAATAAATACCAGATATTATAATCAATGTTATTAAAAACAATTTGATATTTAAATTTGATATTGAATATATAAAATATAAAACAATTATTAATAGAAATAAAATTTTTAAGTTAAAACTCTCCATTTATATTAATAATTTATTAAAATTATATAACTGTTTATATAACTGTTCTATTTAAATAATTTATTAAAATTATATAACTGTTCTATTTTATTATTATCTAAATAATATTTAAAATATCTAAATTGATATATACTTGATAATTTATTATTTGTAGGGCTTCCAATTATTAAACTTGAGTTGTCATCTATATAAGGTGATACATTTTTATTACTTGAGACAAGTTTTTTGTCTATGAAAATATCAAAAATACCATTTACATAATTTAATACAATATGGTTCCATTTTTGTAATAAAATTTTATCCGCAACATATAATATTTTTTTATTTGTATTATCATGTATATAATCAATAATTAATAATTTTTTAGAAAAATCATAATATACCTTAGGATTATTGCTAAATGAAACAATAAAAATCTCTTCTTGTTTAATATTATCTAAAACATCACTATTTAAATATAACCAAAAAGATACTCCATATTCATATACATTTTTTTTTTTTATTATTAAATCTTTATATTTAGGATTTATATTATTTTTTCTTTTATATTCTACTTCTTCATCATATGTATAAATATTATACTTGTCTATTTTATCGATATTATATTCTAATAAATCTAAATATTTAGTTCTTTCGGTTTCTTCAATATCTATAAAATTCTCTTTTATAATTTCGTGGTTCAATTCATTTAATGAAATATTAATAATCTCTTTATTTAATAATGTTTTTTCATCAATTAATAAAATACCATTATAATATTTATCTATTAAATAATAATAAAAATGGATAAATATCATTATACAAAAAATTATAATTATAAATATAACAGGCTTACTTGTTGTTTTATTATAATCATCAATAATATACATAATTGTATCGTAAATTAAACACGGTATATATAATAAAATGTAATATAAAATATTTGATATATGATACATATTACCTACTTTAGTAGTCTGACCATAAACACCTACTATAATTAATATTAATAATAAATTATATAACGTTAATATAGATAATTGATTTTTGATTAGTTTAACATTTATCTCAGTAAAATAAAGAAAAACCATCAACAAAATAAAGAAAATTATAACAATTTTTATTGTTCCTATATATTGCAATGATTTAGCAACATTTATTTTAAATAAAACTAAATAAATAACAATAATAATAATAATAAAACTATTAATTATTTTATAATTGTAAAGAAAATTAAGAGGTTTAACCGTTAAATATATCAATATTAAAACAAATATATATAAAAAATAAATTTTCGAATCATTTATAATATCTACCATATAATATTATAACATATTTTCCATAGCTGTTTTTTTACCATGACAATTTCTACAAAGAGCTACTAAATTATTAATTTCATTACTACCACCTCTATCTAATCTTTTAATATGATCAACCTCAAACCATGCCGGAAGTTTTTCATTACATTCTCCACATTTCCATTCTTGTTGTGATGCAACATATTTTTTTTTTGTCTCACTTACGCTTCTCTTACACGTTCTATTATTATTTATTTTTCCTGAATTATTCATACGATTAATAGACGTTATTTCTTTATCTTGAATAAATGGCTTTATCAAACTTTTAGATTGTTTATCTATAGGAACTAAATTAATAAAGTTCTCAATTATTTTTAAATTTGATTGTTTTGTTCCATTATTTATTAGAACATATGAACCTATACCAAATATTGCTATACCAATCATTTTATAATATTTTGTATAGGTTTTTAATTGATTAATATATTTATTTTCATAATAAGTATCATATATTAAAAATATTGTAATAATAATAATTATATTTTTAATATGCATATATAAAGTAAAAACAAATTATTATTAGTAATAAAAATAAAAAATTATTTATTTTTGTTTTATAATTATAATCTTTATTTTCATATATTAATTTATTATAATAAGAGATATATTCTATTTCATTTAAATAATTTTTTTTTATTTTTTTATGATAATCTCTATAAATTATATAACTATAGTGTATCATATTTTTACTACTATCATAATACGATGTTATAGGATATTTAACAATTGTTTCAAAAAATATATTTTGGTCTTTAATATTTGATAAAAAGAAAGGAAAAGTATAGAATAATTGTTTTATTTGTTTTTTATTAACTTTAGATGGATTATAATATATACAACAACTAAAAATAAATGAAAAAAATATATCATTATTAAACATTATAATATAAATATAATTTATAATATAAGTTAATTAAATGCAATTATGTAATAATTGTCAGAATTATGGTCATTTATATTATAATTGTAAAAGACCAATTACTAGTTTGGGTGTAATATGTTATAGAAAATATAATGATAAAATAGAATATCTTATAGTTCAAAGAAAGGATTCGCATGGATATGTTGATTTTTTAAGAGGTAAATATAATGAAAATAATAAGTATCATATAAATAATATATTTAGTGAGATGACAACTTATGAGATTAATAATATATTACATAAATCTTATATAGATTTATGGAACAAAATGTGGAATAAAACAGACAAAATATATGATAAAAAAAATGAAGAGAAAATGAAATATATATTAAAAAATAATAGAGAATTATTTAAAAAAAAAGGATGGGAAAACCCTGAATGGGGATTCCCAAAAGGAAGAAGAAATTATAAAGAAACAGATTATGAAGCAGCCATTAGAGAGTTTAAGGAAGAAACAGGATATAATGTTAATATTAAGATGATAAAAAATATTTTACCACTTGAAGAAATATTTACAGGTTCAAATTTAAAATCTTATAAACATAAATATTTTATAGGTTTTATGAATTATGAAGATAGTTTAAAAGAAGTAAAATTTCAAAAATCAGAAATAGGAAATATGAAATGGGTATCTTATTCAGAATGTGTTAAAATCATAAGACCATATAACATAGAAAAAATAAAAATTATAAAAATAGTTAATAATATATTAAATAATAACATTATAATATAAAATATATATAATGTCTATTGAAACAATAAAATACCCTGTATATAATGATATTAAAACATTTCAAAAAAAAATAACACTAAAAAAAGAATTTAATTTGAAACAAAAAAATGAAAAAACATGTAGTAGTGCTGATGTTTTCGAATTAGAATCACATCAAGAATTTGTTAAAAGATTTATATCACATAAAACACCTTATAATGGGTTATTATTATTTCATGGTCTAGGAAGTGGTAAAACGTGCTCTTCTATAGGTATTGCAGAAGAAAATAGGAAATTTAATGAACATAATCCAAAATATAAAAAAACTATTATAGTAGCATCCCCTAATGTAATAGAAAATTTTAAATTACAATTATTTAACAAAAATAAATTAAAAAATAAAAATGGTGTTTGGACTTTAGAAGGATGTATTGGTAATTCATTGTTAAATGATATAGATACTTATAAAATGAGTAAAGAAGAAATAATTTTAAGCATAAAACAATACATAAAAAAAAATTATATCTTTATGGGATATTTAGAACTTGCAAATATAATTGATAAACTTACTAAATTTAATAATGAGGTTATTAAAGAAAAATTAAAAAAAGAATTTGAGAATTGTATGTTAATAGTTGATGAAGCACATAATATTAGAAAAAATGATACAGATGACAAAAAAAAAATTTACGATATGTTTAAAAAATTATTTAAGAATGGTCCTGTAATGAAAGTAATATTTTTAACTGGAACCCCTATATATAATGACCATTCGGAGGTTGTAACCCTATTAAACTTATTACATATGAACGATAACAGAGAACCTATTAAGTATGATGCGATTTTTAAAAAAGATGGAACTTTAAAAGATATAAACAATTTAAAAATATTATTGAATGGTTATGTATCTTATGTAAGAGGAGAAAATCCTTATACTTTCCCACATTTAATATATCCTTCTGAATTTGAAAACGAATCATCTATTAAAAATATCAAACAACCGGAGTTAAAATATAATGGCGATAAACTACTAAATAATATAGAACATTTAGATATTTATATTTCAAAATTAGATAATATTCAACAAGAATTTTATTATGATTACATAAAAAAAAATAATAAATATAAAGAATCAAAAGAACTAAATTACACATTGGCACTAAGTCCAATACAATTATTAAATATAACATATCCTACTGAAAAAGGATATCTATTAGGTGATGAAGGCTTTAATAAAACAATGAAGAGAACAATAAGAAAAAAAATACAATATGAATATATTAATAAAAATCACATCTTTATGGAAAATGAAATAGGAAAATATAGTATAAAAATTAAAAGAATCATCGAATCTATTAATAATTCGAGAGGTATAATTTTAGTATATTCTCAATTTCTTTCTTCGGGTATAATACCATTGGCTATATCATTGGAAGAATGTGGTTTTAATAGATATGGAGGAAAAAAAAATAATTTATTAAAGAAAGATAATATTAAAGATACAAAAATGAATTATTCTATAATTTGTGGGGATACAAAATATTCACCTAACATTCAAGAAGAGATAAATGCTCTAACTAACAATAATAAAAATGGTGAAAATATAAAGGTTGTTTTAATTACAAAAACAGGCACAGAGGGGTTAGATTTAAATAATATAAGACAAGTCCATATAATGGAACCTTGGTATAATATGAATAGGATTGAACAAATTATAGGTAGAGCAAAAAGAAAATGCAGTCATACAAACTTAAATGATCAAGAAAGAAACGTTCAAATATTTTTACATTCTGCGATAACAAACGATACTATTGAGACAATTGATATGTATTTATATAGAATGGCAGAAACTAAATCAATACAAATAGGAAAAATAAATAAAATAATAAAATCTATGTCGGTTGATTGTTTATTAAATAATTCTAATAATATAAATAATAAGATTGTAAAATTAAAATTAAGTAATAATAAAGTTATAGAATATAATATAGGAGACAAACCTTATTCTTCTATATGTGATTATGATAAAGAATGTTCTTATGAATGTAATATTGAATTAACAGAAAAAGATACAATAGATAATACAACATATTCGTTATCCAACGCACATAACGATTTTATAATTTATGATATAAAAAAATTATTTAATGAAAAACATATATACAGAATAGCTGATATTAAAGATAGATATAAATTTAATAATAATATCAATGATGATAATATTTATTATGCTATTGATTATTTATTAAAACAGGATATTATAGATAAATACGGAACAAAAGGTAAAATAATAAAAATTTCTGATTTATTGTTATTCCAACCAAATAATATTGAAAGTCCTTATATTTCAACTTATGAAAGAATAAATGATCATATAAAACCTTTACATTTTACTATTGATGTAGAACATATAAATAATAATAATGATGATGATTTTTTTATAGACATTGATGAAAAGTTAAACGAAATGATTAAAATAATGTCAAATGTAGAAGATAAATATATAAATAATATTTTATTAAAAGAAGGACGTTATTATCTTATAGAACATTTATTTGATATGGAAACTAATTCTGATAATTTAATTAATATATTAAATAACTTAGAAAAAAAAAAAACATTAGATGAAAATGAAAAAATATTTTATAATTTATTTGAAAAATATAAAATAGATAACAATATATTGTTATGTGATTTAGAATTAAAAATGTATTCAAAATATAATGATAAATGGATATATATAGATAGCGATAATTATCAAAAATTTAAAAAAAAAATAATAAATTTTGAAATAGATGATTACAATTATAAATCACTTATTGAATTCGTAGGTCATAAAAAAGAAAAAAAAATATTTAAACTTATAGATATAAGTAAAAAAAGAAATCATATTATAAAGGACAATTTATATAAAGATATAATTTTAAAAAACTTAAAATTAAAAGACATAAGATATAAAATAAATGAATCTACTATAATAATTGAATATTTATTAAGAATATATAAAAATAAAAAAAAAGATTTTTTTTATCAAGGTAAAAATAAAATAATATTTATTTCAAGAATAATGAACGAATTATTAAAAATTGATTAAATAAAGAATATATTATATTATAATAATGAATGAAAGTATATTTCATAAAGAATTGATAAAAGTAAGTATTAGTATTCCTTTTAATATTATGGGTAAAAATTTAAAACAATATTTTGAAAATTACGCTGTTAATAATATTGAAGGTATGTGTAGAAACGAAGGTTACGTTAAAAGTAACTCAAGTAAAATTATAAATTATTCAGCAGGTCTAATTGAATCTAATGATATTATATACGATTTAACATATGAAGTAGATATATGTACCCCTTATGATAACATGATTTGTAATTTTATTATTAAAAATATTAATAAGATAGGTATAAGAGCAATATACAGTAATAATGATAATCCTATTATGGCGTTCATTAGTAGAGAGCATAACTCAGATAAAGATTTTGAATTATATGAAGAAGAACAAATAATAAGTGTAAAAGTTTTAGGAAATCGTTATGAATTAAACGATGAATATATAACTATCATTGGAGAAATTATATAAAAAATAAATCATTTATTAACTAATGAACAATTTAGAATTATTGACAAAAAAAATTAATGATTTTTCTATAGAAGAACATAAGGAAATATTAAAAATTATTTTAAAACAAAAAGATATAAAATATAGTGAAAATAAGAATGGAATATTTATATATATGGAACAATTAAATAATGATATAATAAATAATATTGAAAAATATGTAAATTATGTTTTAAAAAAAGAAGAAGATATAAATAATATTGAGAATAAAATAAATGAAATAAAAAAAACATTTTAAATAATTAATCATTAATTATATATGTCTTTAGAAGTAAAAAAATATAAACCTTTTTTTTATAAAAATCCAAATAAGAAACGCAATATAAAGGATAGTAAAAAAATCCGCGATAAATTATCGTTTATTATTTTTAATAAGATAAACGAGAATGATTGTTTTTATAAATATAATGAAAGAATTGAAAAAATAAAAATACTTGAAAAATTAGAACCTATAAAAATTAAAAATAAATTAAAATTAATAAATAATTTAAATGATAATAATTTAGATCTACAGACTTTAAATTTTATATGTTTTATATTAAAATTAAATATTATATGGTATAATGATAAATGTTTTGTAAAAATGACTTATAATAATAATGAACCTTTATATTTATTTAATAGCGATACATTTACTGAACCAATAAATTTAGATAATAAATATGAAATAAATGACATAAATAAACCATTAAAATGTATTAGTTATTATAAATTAAACGAATTAAAAGAAATTTATAATAAATTAAATTTATTATCTTATGTTAAATTAAAAAAAGATTACTATCAAGTGATATTTAATTATCATACTATGATAAAATTGATATAAATTCAAAAATATAATGTATATATATAATGAGTAATTTATTATCATATATAAACAATTATATATCAGACTTTGAAAAAAAGACCGAACTGGAAATAAGGTTTAATGATAAATTAAAAAAAAAAGAGTTTGAAAATGTTTATAATGTATTATTAAATTATGGTTTTGAAATTAAAGAAGAAAATCATAGTTTAAGATGTTTATTACCTGAAAGAATGAGAGTTCAAATAGACGGTCTTGACAATATAAGATCATTTTGTTTAACTGATATTATTCCTTTAAATTCTACTTATATGAAAAAAGAAAAAATAAAAGAGTTAAAAGATAAAAATTATATGTTTAATATAGTAACTTCAAACGAGATCATAATTGATAAACACCAAAAAAATATAAAAAATATACTTTATAATTGGGATAAATTAAGAAAATCATATAGATTGATGAATAGAATTAGTTTAATACATAAAGATTTAATAGGTTTTCAAATAGATTTTAGTATTGTAAAATTTTCAAATAATTTGAAAGATATATTTAATATTAAAGAAGGTTATGAAATTGAGCTTGAAATAACAAGTAGAGACATAGAGGATATTATTATTGAAAAAAATGTAAAAAAAGGAATTAAATATATACTAATGGGGTTACAGAATACTTCATTTCCTATAACAAAACTAAATATAGAAACTATTAAAGATGAATATAAAAAATTATTTGCTAGTAAAAATAATGTATTTATTGGACCAAATTCAGTTACTCTACAACAACAAAATTTAATTGAAAATGAAAATACAAATATTCCAAATATTAGTTCTAATTTTTGTGTAACAGATAAAGCAGATGGAGAAAGACACTTATTGTATATAGGAAATGATAATAATATTTATTTGATAACTAATAAAGTTGATATTATTTATACTGGTATAAAAATACAAGATGAATATAATTCGTTAAAAGGTGTCTTAATTGACGGCGAGTTTATTAGAAGAGATAAACATAATAATATTATAAATTTATACGCCGCATTTGATATTTATTTTATAACTCTTGAAAATTTATCTATAGATATAAGAAAAAAAGAATTCCAAAATAATAGATATAAAACATTAAAAAAGGTTATGAATAAAATTAATGAAAAAATTGTTAATCCATATAATACAAATATAACGTTTGAAGTTAAGAAATTTTATTTTACAGGAGCAAAAAATACAATTTATAATAACTGTAAAATATTATTTAATTATGAAAAATCATCTATTTATCACACCGATGGATTAATATTTACACACCAAACTCTTGGAGTTGGTATGGAAAATGATAAAGATGATATTAAGAATAAAAAATATACATGGAGAAATAGTTTTAAATGGAAACCACCTGAACAAAATACTATTGATTTTAAGATTAAAATTATAAATGAGAATGATATTAATATTTCTAAAAATGATAAAATAAATATTTACAAAAAAGTTGAATTATATGTTATTTATAATAAAACAGATATAGAACCACAATATCAATTATTAAATAATATAAAAATAGATTCTAACCAATCAGAAGAAGATAAATTCATACCAAGTAATCCATATGATAAAGATGCTTATATTGGTTACTTTTTAAAAGATGTTAATGGTAATTTATTAACTCTGGAAAACGAGATTATCGATAATAACCATATTGTCGAATGTAAATATATAATAACAGATGATAAAAGATTAAGATGGATACCTTTAAGGATTAGATTTGATAAAATAAATCCTAATGGGTTTAATGTAGCTAATTCAAATTGGTTTAGTATTCATAATCCAGTAACAAAAAAAATGTTAACTAATAAAGATAAGATAATTAATATAATAGATATTGATGAAGATTCTAACTATTATAATAAAAATAATGTTTGTAAATCAGAAAACATGAGAAAATTTCATAATAAAAATATAAAAAGTCTATTATATAATATTGTATCTAAAGACAACGATAGCTTAATAGATTATGCTGTAGGTAAAGGTGGAGATATACAAAAATATTTATTTAATAAATTAAAATTTGTATTAGGTATAGATTTATCTAAGGATAATATTAATAATAAAAAAGATGGAGCATGTGCAAGATATTTAAACATAAGGAAAAAACTAAATTTCGATACTAAATATTTATTTATTGAAGGTAATACAGGAAAAACGATTTCCAATGGTTCATTTTCTGATAATGAAATAAGCACTGATATAATAAAAATTCTATTAGGTAAAGAAGATATAAGAAAATATAATTATTTAAATAAAGAATATGCTATGTTTAATAAAGGGTTTGATATAGGTTCAATACAATTTGCTCTACATTATATGTTTAAAGATATAGATACATTACATAATTTCGCTAGAAATTGTTGTGATACAATTAAATTAAATGGATATTTTATAGGTACATGTTACGATGGTAATAAAGTTTTTGATTTATTAGATAAAGAAACATTAAATGAAAAACAATTATATGAATTGAGAATTGACGATGTTAAATTATGGCATATACAAAAAAAATATGAAAATACTTATTTTAATGACGATGAAACCTCGTTAGGATATAAAATAACTGTATATCAAGATTCTATTAATAATGAAATTGATGAATATCTGGTTAATTTTAATTATTTTAAACAAATTATGAATAAATATGGTTTTACTTGTATTGATTCTTATGAAACAAACATAAATGGTAAGAAATATAAATTAAATTCTATAGACTCTTTTGAAAAAATATACAATTTAAATAATATCGATAAATCTGATTATAAATTAAGTGATTCTGAAAAAATAATATCATTTTTAAATAATTATTTCATATTTAAAAGAACAACAGTAGTAGATTGTAGTCTTATTCATAAAACAGACAATAATTCACACGAAAATAAAATCCAAGATTTACGAGGAATAGAGCAGAAGCAGAAGCAGAAGCAGAAGCAGAAGCAGAAGCAGAAGCAGAAGCAGAAGCAGAAGCAGAAGCAGAAGCAGAAGCAGAAGCAGAAGCAGAAGATAAATTAAAAACAAATAAAATAAATGTTTTAATATCAAATACTTCAACAGATAAAATTAATTTAAAACCTAAAACAAGTGATAAGACTTTAAAACCTAAGACTTTAAAACCTAAGACGTCAACAGATAAAATTAGTTTAAAACCTAAGACTTCGGTAGATACAAAGACTTTAAAACCTAAGACTTTAAAACCCAAAACAAGTTATACAAAGACTTCAACCGATACAAAGACTTCAAAACCTAAGACTTTAAAACCTAAGACTTCGGTAGATACAAAGACTTCAACAGATACTAAGACTTTAAAACCTAAGACTTCGGTAGATACAAAGACTTTAAAACCTAAGACTTCGGTAGATACAAAGACTTCAACAGATACAAAGACTTCGGTAGATACAAAGACTTCAACAGATACTAAGACTTTAAAACCTAAGACTTCGGTAGATACAAAGACTTTAAAACCTAAGACTTCGGTAGATACAAAGACTTCAAAACCTAAGACTTTAAAACCTAAGACTTCGGTAGATACAAAGACTTCAACAGATACTAAGACTTTAAAACCTAAGACTTCGGTAGATACAAAGACTTTAAAACCTAAGACTTCGGTAGATACAAAGACTTCAACAGATACAAAGACTTCAACAGATACAAAGACTTCAAAACCTAAGACTTTAAAACCCAAAACAAGTGATACAAAGACTTCGACAGATACTAAGACTTCAAAACCTAAGACTTTAAAACCCAAAACAAGTGATACAAAGACTTCAACAGATACTAAGACTTCAAAAACTAAGACTTTAAAACCCAAAACAAGTGATACAAAGACTTCAACAGATACTAAGACTTCAAACCCAGAGTCTTAAAATACTAATATTTTAAAATTTAATCATATAAATTGAAAGTATATATTTTAATTTAAATAAAATTTAATATTTATACTTATGACAAGTTTCTCTATTTGTGGATTAATAAATGTAATTAGAGAAGAAAATATTAATTTATTATATAATACAAATATGTATTATATAAATAAAACGTTAAGAAATTATAATCATAAAATAAAAAAAGAAATAGATAATGACCCAGTATTATGGGAAAAAACAAAAAAATATTTAAATCCGTATGAATATATTAACCAACCGTATATTATAAATTCTTTTTCGGTTTGTAGTTATAAACCTATATCAAGGTCATTTTTTAAAATGATTGAAATTTTAAATCATTACAATTTTAAATTACCAAATAATATGAAAAGTTTTCACTTGGCCGAAGGACCTGGTGGATTTATAGAAGCTTTATCATATTATAGAAATAATATACAAGATATATATTATGGTATGACATTAATAGACAAAAATCCATCAATACCAAAATGGAAAAAAAACGTTCAATCATTATCAAATAAAAATGTTATTCTTGAATATGGGTTTGATAAAACAGGCAATTTATATAATAAAAATAACCTAATATATATTTATAAAAAATATAAACATTCTATTGATTTTATAACGGGAGATGGTGGGTTTGATTTTAGTTTAAATTTCAATAATCAAGAAGAAAACTCTTTAAATTTATTATTTTGTCAGATATTATTTGCTATTTCTATACAAAAGAAAGAGGGTTCGTTTGTATTAAAAGTATTTGATACATATAGTTCATTATCACTTGAATTATTATATTTACTAAATTATTTATATAGTGAAATTTACATTCTAAAACCAGTTACAAGCAGGCCAGCCAATTCTGAAAAATATATTATATGTTTGAATTTTAAAATGGTTGAAAATATAGATAATATAATAGAAAAAATGATATCTCAATATGATAAAATTAATAAAAATAAAATTACAAAAATATTAAATATAGAAATATCTAATTTATTTTTAGATAAAATTAAAGAAATAAATTCAATATTCGGACAAGCACAAAATGAACATATACAAAGTATTCTTAATATTATGTATGACCCAAATAAAAATATTAATAATGAAATAATAAAAAAAAATCATATACAAAAATGTATTAAATGGTGTAAAAGATTTAAAATGCCTATAAATAAAGATATTATAAATTTATATTAGGTTTAATATAATAATTATTAGAATTTATACAAAAACAACCAGTATTTTTTGTTTCTTTATTACATTTAATACATACAGAATTTCTAATACGTAATGTATTAATACTTGAAGATACACCACCCTGATTATTAAATGGTTTATTATTTGGTTTATATGTTAACCCTTCGTTACATACTTGATTTGTAGAATATTTATATTTATTATCTTTTATTAATTCACCTTTTGTTTGATTTTGTTCATATGTTCTGTTTTTGGATTCAAGATAACTTTTATTAGATTGGTAATAATTTTTATTAATAACAGTTGAGGCGTTTCTTTTAATATTTGATTTACCGCCTTTACAAGAATTAATAGTTTTTACACCTAAACAATCGTTATCTGTAAAAACTTTCTGTTTTATTCCACTACAATCAGTAGTTCTTGTAAATTCGCTATCTAAAGATATTTGCTTACTATTTGAATTATTATTATATTGTTTTCTCCAATGTTTTATAGGATTTGCTTTACCATAAACACGTTCTTGTATATTTGAAGGATAAGTATTTCTTTTTACATTTCCATATATAACAATCATTTATAATATATATATATAATATAAATGATTGTTTTGTATGTAATTTTATTTATTGTTTTATTAAGATTCTATATCATTACTGAACAATTTTGTAATTTAAAAGAATTAAAAAAAAATGACATAAAAGAACCCCCTATAGTTTCACCTTATATTAATGACAATGACTATATTATATATATAACTAAGGAATTGGATAATTATAAAAATAACTTAAAAAAATATTTTAATTCAATTAATAATTGTTAATATAATATTTTATCAATATATAATGATATTTAGATTTATGATATTTATAATTTTGTTAATCTTAATATTAAAAACAATCGATTATATAAAGTATAATGAATATTTCGAAGTAAAAGATATTTCTGAAAATATAACAACTAACTACAACCCCGTATTAATTAATAAAAGTGTAAATGAATTAGTAGAAATATCTAATGATATAATTTATTGTGATAATATTCATGATTTATCGTCAACAATAATAAATAATGAATTATTTATGAAAGATAAATATTTAGAACACTATAAAGCATTATAATTTTTTTTACTATTTATGATATTTATGATTATGTCATTAAAATCATCATTATCATATATTTTTTCCTTCGTATTTTTGTTTGAATCATAATTATTAATGTAATTTATGATTATGTCATTAAAATCCTTATTATCATTTTTTTTAATGTAATTTATAAATTCATCTATATATTCTTTTGAATCATGATTATTAATATTTTTATCATAAAAATATTTCATATCCTTATTAATATTATCATGAGACTTTTCTAATAATTTAGTTAATAAATTTAATAAATTTGAATTATTACTAAAATCTGATAAATCTTCATTTAATTCAATATCATCTATCTTAAAAATATATGGTTTATTTTTATTTATATTTTTAATATATTCATATAGACTATCATTTAAATTTGATTGTTCAATTTTTTCTTTCATATTTTTGATATGTGTTATATTATTAAATAATTGATGAATTAAATAATTATAAAATTTTGTAAATATATATTTAATTTTCATATTTATTAATGTAAAAATATTTTTAGTTAAAAAAAAACCATTATAATTTTCTGTTAATAAGTATGAATAATTATCAAGTATATTAAAATTTTCGAACATTCTATATAATAATAATATAATTATTCTTTAGTTGTTTCAATATAATTATATAGTTTATTAGTATTGTATAAATTTTTAAATCGTGTGTAATCAGACGAATTGCTTACATATTTAGAATTACCGCTTTCTATTTGTACATTTGAACCATCACAACCAACAAATCCAACACTATCACCTATTTTTTTTCTATTAACATGTGTATCATTAATTTGATTTGGACCACCACAAGAACTATTTTTCCTTGACAAAGGATCACCTAAAAAATTAGATATCCTAAATGGACCTATAGATGGTTTGTCTACTTTACTTACACCATAAGCCTTTCTTAATATTTTTCTTTTTAAAGAAACCTCTCCTCCTTGTAATGTGTTTTGTATTCCTGCTAACCCGGTTTTTCCTTTAATTCCACCTAATTTAATCATATAAATATATATATATTTTATTATTATAATTAATTTATGTTATAATTCTAGGAACAATATTAATAGTTATTAATTCTTGAAATAATAATTTACAACTATAAGGTATTTTTACATATGAGAATGATGTCCTATTATCACATACATTACATATATGAACGTTTTCACTGTAAATTGCCTGGATTCCACATTTTTTACAAACATAAATACCGTATTTGTCTGAAACATCGTATATTCTTTCTTTTACAAATTTTGAAGCTCCGTGTGAAATCATACAATCTCTTTCCATTTCTCCAAACCTTAATCCACCATCTCTACTTCTACCTTCTGCTGGTTGTCTTGTTAAATTAACCATAGGACCAATACATCTACTATGTTGTTTATCTATTACCATATGTTTTAATCTTTGATAATATACAGGACCAATAAAGATAGATGTTTCGATTTGTTCGCCCGATTGTCCATTATATAAAATTTCATTACCTTTAGATTCATAATTATATTTTTGCAACTCTTTAAATATTACATTCATATCTAATTCTTCAAAACTACTACCATCTCCAAATAGCCCTATTTCAAGAAGTAATTTTCCTAAAATAGTTTCTTTTAATTGTGCTATTGTCATTCTCGAAGGAATCGCATGAGGGTTAATTATAATATCTGGTCTTAATCCATTTTTAGTAAAAGGCATATCTTCCTCATTAATTATATTACCAACTGTTCCTTTTTGTCCGTGACGACTACTAAATTTATCACCAATTTCAGGTTTTCGGGAAGATCTAATTCTAACCTTACTAAACTTAAAACCATCCCCATTTGTACCGATATAATTTTTATCTACATAACATTCCTCATTCGTTCTATAAGATCTACTTTGATCTTCATATTTTATATTTTTAGTTGTGTCATTTTTATTCTCTTTAATAACAACAACTTTTGAAATAATAATATCTTTATCGCATATTAATTCGTTTTCATCTATAACACCATTATTATTAATTTTATCGTAATTTCCAAATTTCATATTTTTAGTTGTATTCTCGTCAGGTTTAATATGTAATTCTTCCTCACCATTAGTTTTTTTATCTTCATCTTTTTCGGTATGATAAAGAGTAGCACTAAATAAACCTCTATCTATACTACCTTTATTTATTAAAATACTATCTTCTTGGTTATATCCTCCGTGTGTCATAATAGCAACAATAACCTGATTACCTGATGGTAAATCATTTAATTTAATCATATTCATAACTCTTGTATCTACAAGAGGTTTCATAGTATAATTTAATATATATGCTGTTTTATCCATTCTTTTATTAAAATTAGACACATAAACTCCAATTGCTTGTTTTCCCATTGCACATTGATAAGTATTTCTTGGAGATTGGTTATGATGAGGAAACGGAATACAAGATGCTAATATACCAAATATAGTACTTGGATGAAGCTCACAATGTGTATAATTATACATATTTGTTATATCTTTAGGTTTCATTGAAATCATAGAGTTAGTTTGTTCTTCTGGGTCTATATATTCAATTATAGATTCTTTAATTTTAATACTTAATAATAGGTCATTCCATTTATAAACATTTTTTTTTAATTTATTAATAATGTCATCATTTATTAATAATTTATTATTTTTTACTTTATAAACAGGTCTGAGTAATCTACCACTTTCATTACATATATGAATCTCATTTTCTAAATATTTAAAAACAATTGAACAATAAATATTAATAATTCCACAATATTTTTTATTTTTTAAATCTTTGAACAATTCTAAAGGTTTTTCGGTTATACCTACCCATCTTCCGTTAATAATAACTTTTGTTTTATTATAATAATATGTATATTTATTTAGTTCAAGTAATACAACTTTATCTGTTATGTATTCGTGTATAGGATTACTATCTGAATATCCAGATATAGTTGTCATAAAACTTAGATTTTTTACAACTCCAACAGATTGACCTTCTGGACTTTCAGCAGGACATAAGAAACCCCAAGTAGTTCCGTGTAATTTTCTAGGTTCGATTAATTTTCCACTTTTGTCAATAGGTGTATTAATTCTTCTTAGATGACTTAATGTTGATAAATAAGTAAGACGATTTAAAACTTGTGCAACACCAACTTTATTAGAATTTGTATTCTTTATTCCAAAATCTCCAGTTGATAATGATCTTTTAATACCGTTTTCAATAGTAGATGATTTTACTATTTTATAAATATTTGTAAGATTGATAATATTTGTATAATCTTCGCTTGATTTCCAAGAACCATTATTAATTTCTCTTACTACTTGTTTATGTATATCTTTTGTCATTTTATTAAAATAATTTCTAAATAAATTATTTATTAATGTACCTGTTAATTCTACTCTTTTATTAACATAAGAATCGCGATCATCGCCTTTACCATCTTTAATATATGAATCAATAATTTTTTTAACCATTAATCCAAGAAAGTATATTTTTTCAGTTCTTGTTTTACAATGAGGAAATAAATCATTTTCAATAACTTCTAAAGCATATTCTTTCTTTTTTTTTAACCCAATGTCTTTATCCATATTTATAGGTGTAAATGAAACAGAACCTATAATATATTGTAAATTGTCTTCATATGTTAAATATTCAGACCCTTTTTCAATACTTGCTTTTAATTTATTTAAAATTTCTTTATTATCATCATTATTTAATGTAATAATATTACAAATTTCTTTATCGCTATTAATTCCCAATACTCTAAATAATACAAATAACGGAACTGTTCTTTTTAATCTAGGTAATTGAATTAGAATTTCATTACCATAAGAAGAAATTTTATTACTAATCATTAAATATATTTGCTTAGGTGATATACATTTCCAATCTGGAACAGAACGAAATTCAGCAGTCCATAACCATTTATGTCCTGATTTTTGCTTAAAACAAAATATTTTATTATCAGCTGGTTTTTCTTGACCTAAACAAATCTTTTCAGACCCATTTATAATAAAATAACCACCAGGGTCCATTTTACATTCTTCTGTTTGATTATAAGTTAGGTTTGGATATTGTTTTAGCACACATAGACATGAATGTAACATAATTGGTATCTTTCCAAAATGTATCTTTGAAAGAACCATATTACGAACTTCTTCATTTTCTAATTTGACTCCTTTTCTTATAATATATTTTATTTTTAAGTCTAATGTCATCTCTGATGTATAAGTAAAGTTTCTTAACCTTGCGTTATTTGGAAACATTAATTTAGTAGAACCGTTATTTTCATGAATTTCTGGACGATACATACATAAATTTTCAAATTCTATTTCTATCTCTAATCTATATTTATTAAATTCGATAAAATAGTCATGAGGAGATCTGATTATCAAAGGATTAAACATACTAATTGTTTTAAACATTTGATTTTGAATAAAATCATTATAAGAATCTAATTGATGTTTAACTAACTGATGTAGATGACTATTTTTAAAATATGAATCGATTACACTCCACGAAGATTCATTATTATAACTCATTATTATATTTTTTTGTTATATTTTTAATTCAATTTTATAAGTATATTATATTATATTTTTTTATTATAATTTTTATAATGGATAATACACGTAAAATAATAATAAATCCAAATGATTTGAAACTATCAAAAAAAAAAACTAAAAAAAGAGAAGAACTCGGACCAGTAACAATAAATAATACGTCAATTAAAAAATTATTATTGGAAAAATTAAAAAAATACAAAAAAAGTAAAAAAAATATTAATATCCATGATAATATATTTGATAACAATAAAACATTAAAAAATATTAATTTTCATAAAGTGCCTTTATATGGCAATTTAAAAAATGGCATTAAACCGACTTTTAGAAATATGACGAATCAAACACCTATTCAAACACATAATCAAATACCAATTCAAACACATAATCAAACACCTATTCAAACACATAATCAAATACCAATTCAAACACATAATCAAATACCAATTCAAACACATAATCAAATACCTAATCAAATACCTAATCAAATACCTAATCAAATACCTAATCAAATACCTAATCAAATACCTAATCAAATACCTAATCAAATAGATAATCAAATACATAATCAAATGCCTATTCAAACACATAATCAAATGCCTAATCAAATACCTATTCAAACACATAATCAAATGCCTATTCAAACACATAATCAAATACATAATCAAACACATAATCAAATACATAATCAAATGCCTATTCAAATAGATAATCAAATGCCTATTCAAATAGATAATCAAATGCCTATTCAAATAGATAATCAAATGCCTATTCAAATAGATAATCAAATA
>Ga0209223_10000444_pt1 | contig 47766 bp, 39 predicted proteins | sample COG_06_FD_184750 | JGI IMG/M metagenome (GOLD analysis project Ga0209223, IMG submission 184750) | Pelagic Microbial community sample from North Sea - COGITO 998_met_06 (SPAdes) (version 2) | ecosystem: Environmental > Aquatic > Marine > Neritic zone/Coastal water | place: Helgoland, sampling... | reverse complement strand
CTCTTCAAACGACTATCTCGGCCTCGCTAAAGATATTACACTCAAAAACAATATTATCGCAAAGTACGCCTCCAATTCGGATAAAATTGGTTCCACAGGCTCAAGGTTGCTAACTGGTAATTCTTTGCAAGTCGAACAATTAGAAGCAAGGCTAGCAAAATTATTCGCTACTCCTAAAACACTGCTTTTCAATTCGGGATACATGGCAAATTTGGCTTTTTTCTCATCTGTACCTAAAAAAGATGACGTGATTCTTTATGATGAACTATGTCATGCAAGTATTAAAGATGGTTGCAGGCTTAGTTTAGCACAAAAAATTAGTTTCAAACACAATGATATCGCACAGCTAAGAACCAAAATTGAGCGATGGAAATCTCAAAAAACTATTTATGTAGCCATTGAATCCGTCTACTCAATGGATGGTGATTTCGGCCTTGTTGAAGAGATAGCAAACCTTTGCACTACCCATTCTGCTAAATTAATAGTTGATGAGGCACATAGTACAGGCATTTGGGGTGAACATGGAGGAGGTTATGTCAAAAGCAAAAATCTGGAAAGCAAAATTTTTGCGAGGATTATGACTTTCGGGAAAGCCGTTGGAGTTCATGGTGCATGCATTTGTGGTAGCGGATTATTAATGGACTTTTTGGTTAATTTTTCTCGCCCTTTTATATATACCACAGCACCTGGGCCGCATGAAATATTGGCTATATCAGAGGCTTTTGAATACATAAAGGAGAATGAGCAGTTAAGGTTACGACTCCAAGAAAACATTAAACTCTTCAAAAAAGAAATTAGTTTTAGCTCAGAAAAGACAGTTGATAGTAATAGCCCCATTCAGGTGATTAAAACTGCTGGAAATGAGATGGCAAAAAAATTGAGCTTACATTTATCAAATAACGGGTATGATATACGTGCAATAACATCGCCAACGGTCCCAATGGGGGAAGAAAGGCTCCGTATTTGTATTCATGCTTATAATTCAGAAAGCGAAATTATAGGACTATGTCAATTGTTGAATGCATACTTCAAAAAGTGAATAGAAGGTGACTGGTTTTCTTATATCTTTGCATTTTTATAATATATGAAGCCAGAAGGCCCAGATTATGTGAAAAAGAGATACAACCAGGTCCATCCTGGTGGTATCAATGAATGGCCTGTTGTCAACCTTAGCAAGAACCGTGACCTTTTTATCAAGGAAGTTACGCTAAGTAGCATCTCCAGAATAAAATCAATGACGAAAAATCGGGCTGCATTGATTGAAGAAATTGAAAACACCCTCTTCAGAGAAAAACTAAGAATTAAAAGAAATCCTTGGGCCGTAGATCCTCCCGATGAGTCTGATTTCCTCAAATCGGTAAACGCAAAGCTTTTAGAAATTTCCCAAGATGAGAATCAGTCCAATGTTGACGAGACATTGGATTCGATTCTTGAGGAGATGGTACTAAGGTATGCCAACGAAATTGCCGGTAACTTCAAAAAATCAAGGTTCAGAATGGCCCGGTCTATTGTGACTTTTGGTTTATCAAGGTTATTGAATGCATCAAGAGCGAGGGGGTTTTGGTCAATTTTCAGTACAAAATACCAACTACAAGATAAAGTACAGATTACAGGCGAAGTCGAACAACTTCGAACCATGAGTACTAAAGGCACCATAATCATGGTACCCACACATTTTAGCAATTTAGACTCAATACTTATCGGCTGGGTAATTAGTGCCTTAGGCTTGCCTGCATTCATTTACGGCGCAGGATTGAACCTATTCAATATTAAAATATTCGCCTACTTTATGAACAGCCTAGGTGCTTATAAAGTGGACAGAAGGAAAAAAAACCTGATCTATCTTCAAACCCTTAAGTCCTATTCTAGCTTGGCAATTCAGAAAGGCTGTCATAGTTTGTTTTTTCCAGGTGGTACGCGATCAAGGTCTGGAAATATTGAACAGCGTTTAAAACTTGGACTCCTAAGTACAGCCATCGAAGCACAGCGGGTTAATTATCAAAAAGGCAAAAGAGATGGCTTAGAAAAGATATTTATCGTACCGGTTACCATTAACTATAATTTTGTCCTTGAAGCACCAGACCTCATCAAACAATACCTAAAAATGAAGGGGCAAGAAAGGTACTATGTCGAAAACGATGAATATTCTTCTTCTTATAAAACGTTCGCTTTCCTATTTAAATTTTTCACCAAAGGTTCGAACATATCTGTATCAATAGGAAAATGCATGGATGTCTTAGGGAACTATGTGAATGAGGACGGACAGAGTTTCGATAAGCACAATAGGTTAGTTGACACCCAAGAATATTTCACAAAGGACGGCCACATAATTTCACATAATCAACAACGTGAAGATGAATACACTAGGATGTTGAGCTCTAGAATTGTCGAGGAATTTCATATAATAAACAAAGTATTTGCAAGTCACCTTGTCGCTTTTACAGCTTTTCAAATAATCGAAAAAAGATTCCCAAAACTAGATTTGTACAACCTACTCCGAGTTCCGGAGGAAGACCAAGAAATTGAGTATGAAGATTTCAAAATTGTTTTCGAAAAGTTGCTTAATAAAATTTATAAACTCAAGGAAAACGGCAAGGTTAATATTTCACCAAACCTTACTGGTGATATAGATGAAATTATAAAATTAGGAGTTATTAATGTTGGCATGTTTCATGCAAAAAGGGCGATTAAACTAACTAAAGGAGGTAAAATAGTCTCTGAGGACTTAAACTTGCTCTATTATTATCATAACCGTCTTAAGGGTTATAATCTAGAACGCCATGTTGAATAAAAAGATCGGAGTTATAGGTGCTGGAAGTTTTGGTTCTGCTGTTGCAAACAAGTTAGCACAAAAGTCAGATGTACTACTTTATGCAAGGAATCCAAATACAATAAAATCTATCGAGTCCTCACGAGTATCTTCAGGTCACTCATTGGCCCAAAACATCACGATCACTAACGACTTAGAAGAGATAGCCGGAAAATGTAATACGATCTTTCCTGTTGTTCCTTCAGCGAATTTCAGAGAAATGATGGTGAACCTTTCCCCTTTTCTCCATCCATACCATACGCTGATACATGGTACTAAAGGACTTGACTTACAACCGAATAAAGACAGTACGAGCGAAAATACAATCAGTAGCAATAACATAAAGACCATGAGCGAAGTAATTCGTGAAGAAAGTGTTGTTGTAAGAGTTGGTTGTATGGCAGGACCAAACATCGCTTCTGAATTAACAGCTAACCTCCCTGCTGCAACGGTAATCGCATCCCCCTTCAACGAGGTAATAGCAGAAGGCACTCGCCTCCTCCGAAGCGAAAATTTCCTCGTGTATGGAAACAGCGACCTCAAAGGGGTTGAGCTTTGTGGTGTTTTGAAAAATATAATCGCTATTGCAGCTGGCATTACTTCAGGACTTAATCTTGGTAATAATGCCAAAGGACTTCTGATCAGTCGTGGTCTTGTTGAAATGATTTATTTAGGGCAAGTATTAGGCGGTGAGATTTCATCTTTTATTGGGCTGGCTGGCATTGGTGATTTAGTCACCACGGCATCAAGTACATCGAGTAGAAACTTCACTTGTGGTTTCAAACTTGCTGAAGGAAAAAAGCTCGATCAGGTGATGCTTGAAATGGATGAAACTGCAGAAGGTATTAATACGATAAAAATAATAAAGCAACTTGCTGTTGACCAAGGTTTGAAGCCTCAAATCACCGAAATGCTATTTAGAGTACTGTACCTAGATTTGTCGGCTGAGGATGCCGTGAATTACCTGATGCGCTATCCAGGCAATATTGACATCGACTTCCTTTAAGAAGACTTCAAATGAATTTTATTTAAATTTTTCCATTGCCTCCAGTCGTTTCAATAAAGGTGGATGGGAATAATTCACAAAAACATAGGCCGGATGTGGTGTCAAATTACTCAAACTCGTAACCGAAAGTTTTTTCAAGGCTGATTGCAATGGTGCTGGCGCAAAAGTGGTAGCAGCAAATTCGTCTGCTTCATATTCATTCTTACGACTCAAAATATTCATTAACAAGCCTGTCACTCTTGATATTGGGCTGTACAATAAGCCAAAGGCAATGAGATTGATATGGATTGATAAATCCGAACTACCCAAAGCGAGAGATAAATTCTCATTAAAAATCAGTAATGACATGATAAAAAAAGTAAATGCCATTTGCACAACAGACAAGACTAAACTTAACACGATGTGCTTTTTCTTATAGTGCCCTACTTCATGTGCTAAAACAGCAACCAGCTCTTCGTCTGTTTGTTTCTCAATCAAAGTGTCATACAAAACCACCTTCTTCTTTTTCCCTAGGCCAGAAAAAAAAGCATTTGCTTTTGAAGAACGTTTTGATCCGTCAATTACCAAAATATGATCTATTGGAAAATCAACTTTATTGGCATAGAATTCAATCTGACTTTTCAAAACACCATCTTCCAAAGGAGATAGTTTATTGAACATGGGAAGTATGAGAGAAGTATAAAATAGGTTCATAAACAAGGTAAAGCCTGCAACTAAAAGCAAAGCGGACAACCAAAAATTCGGGCCTAGAGCACCTATTAACCAAAGCACTGCATAGCCCAATAAAAACCCTATAATTCCTCCAATCAAATAGCCTTTAAGCTTATCTAGTATAAAAGTTTTGACCGTAGTTTTGTTAAAACCGAATTTTGCCTCTATACCAAAAGTGCTATGAATTTCGAAGGGTAGATTTATTAGATCTGACAAAATAAAAAGGACACCAATGAAGGCCAAGCCCAATAAAATAGGGTTCGAGACATAATCAGACAAAAATCCATCAAGCAATCCAAAGCCACCAAAAGCAATTACAAGAACAGAAAGTAATGTATTAAAAGCAGCCGTTTTAAAAGAAAATAGAGATTGTACCTTCTGATAGTCCTGAGACTTGGCATATTCTTCATCATTATAGATTCCTTTCAAATCCTCCGGCAATTTAGAGGTACTGTTTTTAAGGTTTAAATAATCAAGAATTTGATCAAAAAGATAGTCAAAGATGACGATCCCCAATATCAAATAAAGGAGTTGTTGTGAGTCCATTCGTAAAAATAAATATTAATTTTTAGGGCAAGGGATTTTCCAACGATTCCGAGGAGCGCGATTAGTTTTGCCCATTTTAAAGAAGTAGGAAATCGAAAATTCATGGGCGCCTCCACTCGATGCCCCTAACTCTGAAATTGTATAGTCATAACTATAACCAATGTTCATGTTGTCAGTGGTAATACCAAACGCAAAGACCAGTGCTTCATTTTGAGGGAATTGAGTACCTGTTGCAGTTTCTAAACCGCCTAATGGAAACCCCCTGTAAGTAACTCCAATATTTATTGGTTCCAAATGTAAATAAGCACCTACATCCAAAATTTGAAATGGCCCTTGGCTCTTATATTGAAATACCGGAGTAAGACTGCGCTCTTTTTTAGTATAAGTAAGGTCGTTCCTGAGCCCTCCACTTTTTAACATTATTTTATATCCCCCATGCACGGATATTCGCATTGGCAATGGACTTTCTCCATCAATCAATGATTGATTTGGCTCATTTAGATGGAACGCTGAAACACCAATAAACAAGTTTTTAGAAAACAATATTCCTCCAACAGAAATATCCAAATAGCTTACACGCTCCCCTGACCCAATGTTTTCACCAGGTTGAGTTTTATCATATCCGGTTATTGGATTCAGCTGACTACCCCAAACTAAGTCTGTGAAATTCACATTACGAGAGGTATACCCTAATTGAAAACCAGGTCTAAAAACTAATTTATCACTTAACTGCAATTGATAGGCATAGCTCGCGCCAATAGAGGTAGACCTCAATCCTGCCAAGCCTTCTTGATCAGTGGTAATAATCATTCCAACACCGCTGTTATATTTTTCGATGAAGTGGTCCCCGTAGGCTGAAAAAGTAACAAATGAAGCATCAAGAGATGGCCATTGATTTCTGTAATTGGCACCAATTCTAGTGTATTCAGAAGCACCAGTAAACGCTGGATTAATATACAGCGGTGCTGCATAGAACTGCGAAAATTGCGGGTCTTGGGCCTTAACCTCCTCCAAAAACAACCCCAGGGCCGCTAAAAAAACAAATAGTAGTTTGCGCATTTAAGCTTTTAACAAGATAACGTCCAAATACCCTCATAGTATTGTGAAACCAAAAGTAATTATTTATAGTGTAACTATCATAGTACACGTTCCTTTTCACAAGTAATTGCGTTATCTTTGAAGTATGATTTGAAGCAATGAATACAATAAAAACCTTAAAAACAGCGTAATAGGGTTAACGTTTTGCTTGGATGTTCATAATATAGAAGGATTAAATGTGAAGAGGAATATTCGACTTTTATATGTACTGCTTTTTTGTTTCACTTTCACCGTATCATTAAGTGCACAAAATTTCACAAGACACAATTGGTTGTTCTCCAACAATGACCAAGGCTTGCACTTTGGTAAAGAAATAGGAAGCGAAGCAGTAATTGAATCTGGTAAAATCGCCTTATCAAATATTGGTGAGAAACTATCAGCTTCTGATCCTACCACGGGTGATCTCCTATTCTATTCGGACGGAACAAATATTTATGATGCCTCTCATAATGTTATGACTGGCGGGATTGGATTAAGAGGAGATTTCTCTGGTATCCAAAGCATAGTAACAAGCCCAGTTCCTGGGATAGGTCTAGACAGCCTATATTATGTATTTACGAGGGATAACTTAGGCGAATTATTATATACAACTATTGACATGAAGGCCACGGGTAATTCAACTGGAGGCCCTGTCTTAGGTGAAGTAATAGGATCTACAGCCCAGTCAACTGGTATTTCTAATCGCGGTGATGGCATGATGACCATAAGCTCTAGAGATATGACTAGGTTTTGGTTAATCACCCAAAATCAAACAAGTGGAGCATTTGAGGTATTTAGCATAAATGAATCAGGTGTTTTTACTCAAGAATCAATGTTTGTTTTTAATGCCACTGTGAATGCATCACATCTTGCCTATAGTAAAGTCACATCAAGAATAGCAGTTGTTCCGTCTAACGATATCAATATTCAAGTTCTGAGGTTTAATGAAGCAACACAGACACTTGAAGCTGAGCTAGAATTTGGAGTCCCTAATTCATTTGTTTTAAATGAGACTTTTGGTGGCTCTGCCGGTTGGTCTCCAGATGGTTCAAAATTGTTTTTTAGTAGAAATGGTGCCGTAGATGGTAATATTTATCGTTATGACTTTACAGATCCCATAGCCACGGTTTTACCGATTCTTAACGCTAGCATTCCTGAAAGCCTCAGTTTAATGGTTGCCCCAGATAGTGCGGTTTACCATTTATACCGAGCAACAGCGGGAGGCAACAGGATTCTTGGGCGGATCAACAATGCAGAATTGGCAATGGATAGCCTCAATTATGAATCGGATGTATTTCTAGGAGAAGATTTCGATTCCGATTATTTCCAACAATTCTTACCCGAGAAAGCATTAAGTCCTACTGTCGACTTTGTCTTTCAAGAGCCTTGCTTAAACAACCCAATATTATTCTTACCAACTATTTCACCACCCGAGGCCATACCAACGAGGTACAATTGGGATTTTCAAGGAGCAGGGCAGTCCAATGGACAATTGGCACCTATTGTGACCTTTGATCAGGCCGGAATGGTCAATGCAAGACTAACAGTGGAAATTAATGGTGTGAACTATTCGTCACCATCCCGTATGTTAACCATTGCAGACAATGAACTTGAAGTGCAATTACAGGATACTACTATTTGTCCTGGTGAAGTCCTTGAATTGGATGCAGCACCTGAACAAGGGGGCGGTGGAATAAACGTAAGCCCTGACCTTAATACTTATCGATGGTCCACTGGTGAAACAACTTCTGCCATAAATGTTACTGAAGCTGGTGATTATTGGGTGGTTGTTACCCCTCTGGATGGTTGTGCGGTATATGCTTCAGCAGAGGTAACTGTCTATGGTGATGAAAACCCAACTGCCAATATTTGGTATTTTGGGAATGGAGCGGGCTTAGACTTTAATGACGTCGATGGGCTAGATCCACCTCCACGGAGTATTACTGACCCACATGCGATGAATGCACCAGAGGGAACTTCTACCATCTCAGATGCCAATGGTGATGTTTTGTTCTATACAGATGGAGACACAGTGTACAATAATCTAGATGAGGTAATGGAGAATGGAGCCGCAATTGGTGGTGATGTCCGTTCTACGCAATCTGTCATCATCGTTCCTTTCTATGATGATGAAACACTTTATTATGTCTTTACCACCCAAGAGGTCTATGGTGCTAATGAATATAGGCTTAAATATTCTGTAGTAGATATGAAAGCAGGAGATGGACTTGGAGCGGTGACTGTTAAGGACCAAATTTTATTTACAAAAAGCACTGAAAAATTAGCGGCTTTTGAGGCTGGTGGAGGACATTGGTTATTAGCGCATGAATACGGGAGTAATTCATTTCTAGCATACGGCATAACTGCAGTTGGAATCACACCACCAGTAATTTCTTCTTTAGGTTCTGTTCACTCTCTTAATGACCCGATGAGTGGCCAAGCAGGTATGAAATTTTCTGGCGGGGGTGATAGAGTTGCGGTAGCTCTAATAGACGGAACAGATGATTATATTGAATTCTTTCAATTTGATGTCACTACTGGTGAAGTTACTGAATTAGAGTATATCATCGATTTGAATGAGGGGAGTACAGCCAATGATGAGGTGTATGATGTACACTTTTCGCAAGGAGGTAATAAAATCTTTGCTTCGATGAACAACCGCAATACTGGCAGCCCAGGAGGTCGAATATTAGAGTATAGAGTGGACACACTTTCGACTGAAACTTCTAGACAAGAATTCAAAGTAGATATCACAGAAGGTGTAGCTGGAGCGGTGAATTATGGCGGTATTCAAACTGGACCTGATGGACAAATATATGTGGCAATTGAAGATCCAGGAAACCCAAGTGCCTCCGCCTTTATAAGTGCGATTTCAGCTAGTGAAGACACGGCAAGTGCTTCTGGATTTAACTTACAACAGATTGCACTTATTACTGGAAATTCAAGATTGGGCCTTCCTAACTTTATTCAAAATTCAATGAGTCCGATGGAGGAACCTTCTATGAATGCTCCAGATACAACCTGTGTCGAAGAAAGGCTCGCGTTCACAGCAAGTGGTACTTCTGACATAGATCAATTTTTATGGACAATAACAGATAGAGACAGCCTTAACACTGTGGTATTTAGTGCATTGGCTCAGGACACTGCCTATATTTTCCCACAAGGGCAATCTGGAGATTTCGAGCTTTCACTTCGCATTTTTAATCGTTGTAACTACGACACAACATTTGTACAAAGCCTTACTGTTTTTGATATTCCACCAACTCCAACAGTCCCTTCTGCACTAATTCTTTGTGAAGGCGATACAAATCTTCTTACTGCAGGGCCAATTGATCCAAATTTGAGTTATGAATGGACAAACAGCCAAGGCACAGTTGTTAGTACATCTAATACCTTCAATGTAACGGAACAGGAGTTTTATACAGTGACTATCACAAATATTGTAGGTGGATCTTGTACCTCATCCAGGGAATTCTTCGCAGGTCCTCCATTTGAAATTGAATTACCTCCTGATATAACGATATGTCAAAATGAACCATTGACATTGGACCCGAATGTAACAGCAGACAACTACTTATGGTCAATAAATAGCGTGCCTTTACCAGCAAATAATCAAAGAACCATTGATATTAATTCGTCAGTACCAGGGGTATTCCAATATGTAGTGTCCATTGAAGACCCAATTACACCAGGTTGTTTTGCAAATGATACGACTAATGTTACTATAAATCCAATACCGCTAATTAGTCAGACAGGTGGAACACCAACAAATTGTGGTCTTAACGATGGCACTATTGACCTTTCCGTAAGTACAACCGGGAGTTATACTTATACTGTATTTGACAATGCTGCAACTGTTGTTACTCAACCAAGCAATAGTGTAACAGGCCCTGGGCCCATAAACATAGTGGACTTAAGTGCTGGAGTTTATTCGGTACTTGTTAGAGATAATAGTAGTGGTTGCCTTAATAGAATTCCTAGCTTGGTTGTGAACAGTACCAATCCTGGTTTTAATATCGTTTCACCTCCTCTCATTTCTCATCCGACATGCGCAGATGCGGAAGGTTCAATGACTGTTACATTAGATAATGCCGCTGTATTTCCAATCAGTTATACATTAACAAATACTTCAGACCCAACAGTCGTAATACCTCCAAGGACGAATATTTTATCAAATGATTTTGTAATCACTGGAGTCCCGGGTGGAGTTTACGATCTAGAGGTTATCTCCACCAACGGTGGTTGTTCAGACACAGAGATAGGAATCACTGTGAATACTGCAACAGCAATAGTACTTGACATCACAAGTCCTGCAGATGTTTGTGGTACTTCAGTTAATCTGAGGGACTATGTTGCACCACCGACAGCTGATCTTTCGTTTTTTGATGCCAATGATGTTGAAGTACCTGACGAGACTAATGTTACCACCAGTGGTATATATACAGTACGGGCTTCTGGAAGTGGCGCCTTTTGTGATGCTGTTGGAAACCTTGAGGTTAACCTTACTATTCAGCCTGAAGTGATCATTAATCGTATTGGTGATATCTGCACAGGAACCTTGACATTAGAAGCTGGAATCACCAATCCACAGCCAGGTGCTAATTATAGCTATACTTGGTCTACAGGAGAACAAACCAGTCAAATTACAGTGGATACAGATGGAAATTATGATGTAATTGTACGAGAAACTGGTATACTAAATTGCCAATCAGATTTGAGAGCTGACAATGTTGTATTCCCTGTTCCATTGGAAGCCGTTTTAAGTTCAACTCCACCTTGTGACGATGGTCAACCTATCACCATTACTGTAGAAATATTAGCCGGTTCGCCCACTGGTTATAGTTGGACACATAATGGAAACCCAATCCCGGGAACGACTAATTCTGTTGTCATAACAGATGAAGGAACATATTCGGTGGTTATTAATGAAGGGACTTGTAGTATAGAAAGGAGTATGGCAATTCAAAGAAGCACTATTCCTGAGGGACTTTTGCCTGATGAAGATTATTATTGCCCAACCTCTAATACCAACCCAATATTGGTTGCAGGAAACGGATTCGAAACATTTGTTTGGACACTGGATGGAGCTCCATACAACAATACTACAGCAACGCTTGAAGTTCAAGCACCTGGCCTTTACGAAGTAACGATGACAACCGCTCAAGGATGTGTAAGAGTTGACTCAGTGAATATAATTGAAAGCTGCGATCCGAAAATCATAATGCCAAATGTGTTTATACCAGGAGGCAATCCTCCGAACGATGAATTTTTTGTCTACCCTAACGATTTTGTTGCCAATTTTCAAATCTTCATCTATAACAGATGGGGTGAATTAGTTTTCCAAAGTAATTCAACCGATTTTAAATGGGATGGAATGTATGAAGGCACACTTGTACCTGCCGGTACTTTTGCATATATAATTAAGTACACAAGTAAATTCGACCCTAGTAAAGGGGAATTTGAACAGAGTGGTGGAATATTGGTATTGAGATAAAAGCCGAGTTAACCCAACGCGACTACTCCTGGCAATTCTTTGCCTTCCATGTATTCAAGCAAAGCACCTCCTCCTGTAGAAACATACGACACATCGTTTCCGAACCCGAATTTATTCACCGCCGCAGCAGAGTCCCCTCCTCCAATTAATGAGAAAGCACCCGCTTTGGTGGCCTCAACAATAGCTTCTGCCACTACCCTGGTCCCAGCTTCAAAACGTGACATTTCAAAAACACCCATTGGTCCATTCCAAAGAATAGTCTTTGACTCTTTAACAGCATTTGCAAATACCTGCGCAGCCTGTGGTCCTATGTCTAAGCCCATCCAACCATCTTGGATTGCATGGTTCATTGCAATTTCAGTATTGGCTTCATTACTAAATGCATCTGCGATGACCGAATCAATTGGCAACATCAAATTAACTCCTGTCGCTTTTGCTTTCGCGATCAGTGTTTTTGCTAAATCAAGTTTTTCATCTTCACATAAAGAGTTTCCAATATTACCCCCTAAGGCTTTAAAAAAGGTATATGACATCCCACCACCTATAATTAGGTTATCCACTTTATCTAGAAGTTGCTCAATTATTAAAATCTTATCAGAAATTTTAGCCCCTCCCATGATCGCAGTATATGGCTTTTCAGCTTTTGCTAAAACTTTTTGTGCGTTATCCAATTCAGCTTGCATCACAAAACCACAACACTTATCATCGAAGAATTGAGCAACTATGGAAGTAGAAGCGTGAGCACGGTGTGCTGTACCAAAAGCATCATTTACATAAATATCTCCTAGCTCAGACAATGACTTAGCAAAAACCACATCACCCTGCGTCTCTTCATTATAAAACCTTAAATTTTCAAGTAATAAAATTTCTCCAACTCCCAGATTTGAAGATAATTCTTCCGTCTCTCTACCTATACAATCTTGGGCGAATTTCACTTTTTGATTAAAAACATTGCTTAGATGAGAAGCAAGGTGCTTCAATGAATATTTTTCTTCATTTCCATTCTTTGGCCTTCCTAGATGAGACATCAATACTACTTTACCTCCATCCTTGAGGATTTTGGAAATTGTAGGAATTGCAGCCTTAATTCTTGTATCATCGGTGATTTCAAATGCATCATTTAATGGCACATTAAAATCTACACGTATTAAAGCACGTTTGTTGGCGAAGTTAAAGTCGTTTATTGTCTTCATAAAATTTATTATTCTGCCGAAGCACGTTTTAATCTATCATTAATTGCTTTACCCAAACCTGTATTAGGGATAGCATCTGCTATGATAATGCGAATATGAGACTTTTGATCCAATTCTCTCATCGCACTAAACAAGTTCTTTGCCGCTTCATCCACACTGCCAATATCAGACAATACATACTGATTAAATTTTGGTATTTCTGGATGAATTTGACCGAATACTAAAACACCTATTTCTTCAGCCAAGTATTCTTTCAATGAGCCTGATTGACTGCTCAAAATCAATTTTTTTGATGGTGCATAATGACTTTTCATCATTCCAGGTGCATCGGGTTGAGAGGAAGAGTGTTTATTGATTTTCACTTCACCCAACATCTCCTTTAAACGCTCAATAGGCTGACCACCTAATCTTAAGATGGTCGGAATGTCATTTTCAAAGCTAATTATCGTGGACTCTACTCCAATGTGGCAATCGCCTCCATCTAAAATATAATTAATCGAATCACCCAATTGCTGATCAACATGAATGGCCTTAGTAGGACTGATATAACCAAAAGGATTTGCACTTGGGGCTGCTAATGGATAATCTAGACTATTTAGTAAAGAAAGTGTCAAAGGGTGTCTTGGAACACGAACCGCAACAGTATCTAATCCAGATGTCACTAGATCTGGTATTTCCGAATTCTTTTTTAATAGTACCGTAAGCGGTCCGGGCCACAACTCTTTTACAAGTAACTCCGCCTGCTCAGGTATTTCTTTCACAAAGCTTTTTATTTGATCAAGGCCAGCGGCATGAACTATAAGTGGGTCAAATGATGGCCTTTGCTTCACTTTAAAGATTTCTAAAACTGCATCTTCGTTGAAGGCATTCCCCGCCAGGCCATAAACCGTCTCTGTTGGAATCCCTACCAGTCCATTTGAATCCAAGAGCTGTTTTGCAATTACAATATCTTCTCCAATATCGGCCACGGCTACTTACAGTTTTGACTTATTGCACTTGCAGCATTCTCAAAATTAAACGCTTCGGCATTTTTTAAGTGAGCACAGCCATCAACTAAATTGTCTTGTGCTATTTCGACAAGGCCTAACCAATAAAATGCCTCCCCATAGTCGCTCTTAAATTCAATGGCTTTCTTAAAGTCATAAATGGCATCCTCTGGATTATCAGTTCTTAACTCTGTCTTTCCTTTATTAAGGTAAATCAATGGATTAGTGGTGTCCAATCTCAACGCAAATTCAAAGTCAAATAAAGCCCGTTCATACTCTCCGTACTTGAATAGAATCACTCCTTTATTCAGGTGTATGTCCACTACATCAGGCTGAAGGTCTATCGCCCTTTCATAATCATACATAGCTCCTGCATCATCTTCCAATTCCTTTTTAGAATTTCCTCTATTAAAAAATGCCTTATAATCCGTGGAGTCAAGATTAATGGCCATTGTAAAGGACATAACGGACGCTTCCAATTGTCCAATTCTGGTTTGAGCCACACCCTTAGCGTTGAGTGCTTTGTAATTATTTGGGTTTTTTGTTAAAGCCTTGTCAAAGGCCACGATTGCCGCGTCGTACTTGGATTCTGACAACAAGTCCCTTCCTTGTTCGACTAATTCTTCTTCACTGGCAGAACAACCAATAAATAAACTACAGATGATAATTACTAGGAACTGGATTGACCCTCTCATATCTTAAAATTCGAGGACAAAGATAGTGCACAGAAGTGCCGGAAAAAAAATTTTTACCTACTGAAAATAACCCGCTTGGTTGCGTTCTGATCTCTATAAGTAAACCTTATCAAATAAATCCCCTCCTTCACGCTATTTCCTCCCTCATCAGTACCATCCCAGAAGACCTCATTTTCGCCCGTAAAACCTAGCCCTGCTGAAGCCACGGTTACTAATTGGCCTAACATATTATAAATTCTGACTACCACATAATCAGACTCCGGTAGTTCAAAACGAATGGTTGTCAAATCATTAAAAGGGTTCGGGTAACTCTGTAAAACAACTAACTCCTCAACGACCTCATCTTCAGGTTCAGGAATTACATTGGGTACCTCTGAAAAATACAAGCCATTTCCGTGCGTAGCAGCTACAATTCGACCATCAGACCTACGGTAATCCAACATATTCACAACCACATTACCAATCGTACTAGGCCCTTCTTGTGTCCAAATGGTAGCACTACCATTTAGGGATGTAGTACTGTATAATCCGGTACTGGTACCTACATAATACTGAAAAGAACCATCTTTAAGTGGTACTAATTCAGCCCACCTTACAGAAGGACCATTCCCTGAGCCGTCTAAATTCTCTTCTAAGTTACCGGAAACGTCAGAAAAAGAAGTGCCTCCATCATTTGAAAAGAAAACACTTGGCACTGAATAATTTGAAAATGTCACCATTAAATTATTTGCATTTATTGGATCTACAGAAATAGAAGAAATATTGGCACGAATGGGTAAATTAACACCTGGTAAGGCATTAAGGTGCGTCACCGAATAATTGTCAGTATTCGCATTCTCAATTTTATTTAGCTGACCAATGCTAGAACCATAGTATAAAACATCTGCAGGGTCAGTAGAAATACCTAAAGCTGAAATCGAACCATTTGTAATCCAGGTATTATTCATTCTTGTCCAGTTATATCCTGTCTTCAATTGACTGCCTGAAGGAATTTGACTCAAATTTCTATTCCTCCAAACAAAATCACCTCCAGCCAGGTACATTCTGTTCTGATTGTTTGGGTCTAATAAGTATGGATTAATAAATAAATACCCTTGGTTAGGCGTTTGTCCGGCCCCTATTGGATCAATCCGCGCAAAAGAGGACAATTGATTTTGTGATGATAACGTCAAACGGTATATCTGTGCATTTTGAAAAGCTGCGTAATAATAAATTCCGAATTTAGTAGTAGCAACATAGCCTCCGTCTCCATTCCAAATCCGACTTGCGGCATCTTGTTGAGTGGCCGTAAGTATCGTACCATTGTCCTGCGTTCCACCAATCACGAAATTGTCTTCTTCTAATTTGCTTACTTCAGCTGTATAGAATTGGGTAGTAACATATCCATTGTTTAAAGAAACATAGGATACTTCTTCCTGCAAATTATTTGAGGTGCGATAGATGCCCCCATCATTAACAGAGATCATTCTATTAGAATTTGATGGGTAAAAAATAACATCGTGTTGATCAGGATGATGATTCGGGTACAATGAAAAATCATTATCAGTATCATAACCACCAATCCAGTCGGTATTTTCAGTAGATGAAAAGCCATCAGTACTTCTATATAAATTGGTGCCTCCAGTGTATACCACCTGGTCATCATCGGGATGAACAGCAATAAATAAATTATAGCCACCCTGTGAATTGAAATCACCTATACTTCCACCTAATGCTGGAATGTTTTCACTTAAATCTGTATAAGTAGATTGAAGCGCATCAAATTTTCCTAGTTCCAACGCTACAATACCGTCAGTAACCACGTAGAGCAAATTTGGATTGCCAAGGGAAGAACCTAGTTCCGTTCTTCCATTCACGGTAGATGTCAACTCTTTAATTCTTATCCAATTGTCTCCATCAGTTGATTGATAAACACCTGCTAAGCCAGAAAGCGTCTGACCATCATTGGTCCTACTGCTTAAAGCTGAATAAAAAGTCCCATTGCTTGTCACATGCACATCTGTAAAAAAAGTTGCTATACTATCATTCAAATCTGTCAAACCTCCTAGTGCCAATAGGTCATCACCCAATACTGTTCTCCATGTAAACCCTCCATCATCCGACTTTACAATTCCACCATAAATGGCCGCAATGACTTCATCATTAGCACTATTTGGATTGATTACAATATCCCAGACATAGTTAAAAGGATAGTTGAAAATTGCTGGGTCATTAGTAGAAGTAGAAGGCAAAATCTGCCAGCTTCTCCCGCCATTAATAGATTTATAAATTCCCTCGCCTCTAAATGGTGCCCCAGCTGCGCGAGTAGAATTACCCAATAACTCACCAGTGCCATAATACCAAGTCTGTTCCTTCCCTACTCTGGTGTCTTGAACTATAGTCGTCACACTGTGTAAGTCTGCCGCACCGGTAGTTTTGGTCCACGACGAACCTCCATTTTCCGATCTCCAAACTCCTCCTGAAACTCCTCCTGCCAATATAATATTCTCATCAGTAACATCAATTGCGACTGCTCTGGTCCTTCCACCAGTATTATTAGGCCCTATACTCCGCCAGTCTAAAACCTCTGATTCTTGTGCGTTTTCTGAGACTTGAAGTAGTGCTTCATTTTTACTTATTGATTCAGCAAAGGCCTGTTCCTTAAATTTAATGTCATCAGGAATCAATCCAGTAGCAGGGTCAGCCAACATCGAATATTCATACTCTGAGCGTTCTTGTGGATTCTCCAAGCCATTTGGTTCTGACACAACAGAAGGCATTACAATTACTTTTTGTTCCTTCGTTTTGTAAACTGACAAAATCGAGAAGGTCACCCAAAAAACAATTAACAAGCTAAAAAAATACGCTATTCGGGGATTATTCATATATGGGGTTAAATATAAAACTAGATTCTAATCTATGTACCATAGTGGAGGTACTTTACCCTTAATCATCAAGGTTTTTTCTGCCATCCTAATAATAGAACGGTTGTTAGCCGTCAATTCGTTCAATTGATTTAAAGGAATCCAAGAAATTGCCTTTGATTCATCGTTTTTAACTACCGATTCTGAAACATCGGCAGTTATCAAGTACCGAATATCAAAATGTTCATGTGCTGGCTCAGCCCCTCTTGCTGGTATTTCATGAATATCTATGTCAAAAATAGTTGGTTGAAGAATCCGAACAGAGTTCAATCCTGATTCTTCTTTCGCTTCACGCAATGCAACATTCTTAATGTTGAAATCACCATCCGCGTGCCCGCCTAGTTGTAACCACCTGTCCAATTTAGCGTGGTGGGTCATTAATACCTGACTCATGTCGCTGTCCACAATCCAAGCAGAGCCGGTAAGATGGCCATGGAGTAAATTTCTACTTGCCGCGTTTTCAAAGTTCTCTACAAGTGCGATAAACCTTGATTTGAATGCCAACTCTTCAACGTCTTCTGGTTGGTAGCTGTTCAATTCTTCTATGAGGCTTTTTCTTAAGGCATCAGAGCCCATCAGTAATTACAATAGTGGATTTATTATTCTTTTTTGCCTCCAGAACACTCGTTTTCTCTCCTCCGCCAAAATTATCTAGATCCCCTTTTCTTACGATAACATAGTAAGCCACTGTGCCCAGGTTTTTGAAAGTTACCTTACCCTTGTTATCAGAGAGTTTAAATTCCTGTACTGCATTCACTTCTTTATCATAATCAGCTTTAGTCTTATATAAAGTTACTTTAGCATCTTGCACGGCATTCCCCAGTTTATCTACAACCGTAATTTGCAATTTAGTCTTAAACAACTGGGCCTGAGATTTCTGTTGGAAACCTATAAGAAGGCATAAAATGATTGTTGAAAGAATATATTTTTTCATGTTTTCTAATGTTCTCAATTGAATAAAAAGGTCGTTAATAATTTTATAAAATAATAGTGAAATTCTTTATACGTAGAAACTAACTATTTCGATGGCTTAAGTTTACCAAAATCATCATAATATACGATACCATGATCGAGCAATTCAGATATTAGTTCAGAAAACAAGTCCTTATCTTCAGGTAACAATATTTTGATCAGTTGCTGCAAATCTAACTCTACCGATTCATGTAGGGTATTTTCAATCTGTTTCCTGTAATGAGATTTTAATTCAACATCAATTTCTCGTTTTTTGTTACTAATGCATGTATCGCAAACAGCACATTTCTCATATGATACTTCTCCAAAATATTCTAAAATTTGTTGTGTCCGGCACCTGTCTTCATTGTGAAGATAAGAAATCACAGACTCCATCTTTTTCAAAGTTAATTTTCGCCTGGAGTTCAGCCTTTTTTTATCAATCGGTAATTTATCCGAGGCAACCCTGGGAATTAGCATGGACAGCTGAGGCTTGTCTTTTTGTTGAAAATATTCCAGCACTTCTCTTTCCGCCAGTTGATTCAAAATTGCAACACACTCAGATACAGTAATACCTAGCAATGCCGAAAGGCCGTTTTCTTTAATTTGAACTGGATAATTATACAGCTCGCCTCCATATAAACGTAGCAACCCTTTAATTATGGCATCATAAAACCCATTGGCAATTTGAAACTCATAAATAGCTTTATGATTCAAGCTAAATAATACTTTTGAAGGCTGGTAAAAAGATTCTGTCAGTAGAATAAATCCTTGAGATTCTAGTGATTTAACCCCATGAAAGATTTCAATAGGTTTTTGATCAAAATTTCGCGCGAATTCTTCAAAGTCAAAATTTAGACTCTCTTGTGGATGACTGCCTATAGCAAGCTGAAAATAATTGCCAAGCATTTGATAAATATTTCTGAGCAGCGGTTCTTCAGGCAAAGATTGCTTCGTTTTAACCCTAAGATCATCAACGTCTTTTTGATTACAGATAATTACGGCGAAGGCCTTTTTTCCATCTCTACCTGCTCTTCCAGCTTCTTGATAATAAGATTCTAAGTTTTGTGGAATGTCCATATGAATGACAGACCGTACATCTGCTTTATCAATACCCATTCCAAAGGCATTTGTAGAAACAATTACTCTTAAACGACCATGAATCCAATTGTCTTGTTTCGCATTTCGTTCATCGATTTTTACGCCTGCATGATAAAAATCTGCACTGATATTATGTCTTGTGAGTAATGCCGCTAGCTCTTTGGTCTTCCTTCTACTACCTACATATACGACAGCTGACCCGCTTACTTTTTGAAGGATTTCAACCAATTTCCTTTCTTTGTGCTCTTCGAACCGAACAGAATAAGAAAGGTTTTCACGTGCAAAGCTATTTGTAAATACCTTACCTTTTTCAAACAGCAATTGGTCTTGGATGTCGGATTGAACTTGCGGTGTAGCTGTCGCAGTCAGCGCAATAAACACTGCTTTTGGCAAGTGCTCTCTAATTGCTGCAATCTCAAGGTACGAAGGACGAAAATCATATCCCCATTGAGATATGCAATGTGCTTCATCAATGGCAATAAGTCCTATTCCTCTTTTCTCTGCTGTAATCTTTAAGCGAGCGATGACAATTTCGGATTTCAATCGTTCTGGAGAAAGGTACAAGAACTTGACTTCACTGTTTATACAGTTATCAAGGGTGATGTCAATTTCTCTTTTGGACATTCCTGCATGAAGTGCTTCAGCCGCAATGCCTTTCTTTTTAAGTTGATAGACTTGGTCTTTTATTAGTGCTATGAGGGGCGACACCACTACTGTCAGGCCAGGTAAAATCAATGCTGGTATCTGGAAACAGACAGATTTACCTCCACCCGTGGGAAGTAAAGTAAGGGTATCGTTACCGTCCAAAACAGACTGAATAATCTCTCTTTGCTTTGGCCTAAATTGATCAAAGCCCCAATGAGATTTCAAAAGTGTTTCAGGGGTATTCATGTTTTCCAAACTATAAAAATTCGACTGCTCAAAGTCCTACCAGTTGAGTTTCATTTTATCTAAAAAAGCGGCCATCCCCTTTTTACAATCTTCAGTAGCACGTGCTTTAGCATTCATCTCAGCAGCATATGACAAGCCTTCAGTCATGTCCATCTCCTGAATATTGGCAATCATTTCCTTTGTCAAGGCCATGGATTGGGCCGAATTTTTTTCAACTAAATTCTGAGTGAGGGAGCCAACAGTTTGGTCAAGTTCATCTAGCGGAACAACTTTATTAATCAATCCAAAACTCAAAGCATCTTCGGCTGAAATCAATTCTCCAGAGAGCAGTAACTCCCTTGATTTTCCTTCTCCAATTTTTCTTATTAGAAATAGACTTACAATCGCAGGAATAAAACCAATACGAACTTCTGTATAGCCAAATTTTGTCTCAGGGCTTGCCAATGAAAAATCACAGACTGACGCCAAGCCACAGCCACCTGCTATAGCATGGCCTTGAATTTTGGCAATTACTATTTTCGGATGGGTATAAATCTGATGAAACAAAGACTTCAAATGATGAGAATCTGCTAAGTTTTCTTCATATGTGTTTTTTTGAAGTTGCTGTAAATATGCCAAGTCAGCACCTGCACAAAACACATCCCCTTCAGCTTTGAGGACAATAACTTTTGCCAATTCGTCATTTTTCCCCTCCTCAAAGGCTTCCTTAAGTGCAGTAACCATATTGGCATTCAATGCATTCCTTTTTTCAGGCCTGTTTAACGTAATGTAAGCAACCCTATCTTCAACATTATAATTGACAATACTCATTTTAACAGCTTTAATTGCAAAAATCCATCCTCGTAAACAGAGTGAACATCTAAATTTAACGCTTCCGCTTGACTTGTCAGTTTATCCACTAAATACTTTCTATTAGATCCATCAATTATTAATTTTTCAAAAATAAATAGACCTGTTAATTGATCTAAATCAGAAATAGCCCCTTTGGATACTAGAATGTTTTTGATCGGTATCTTTTTGGTGGTATTAAAGCTCCGGATATTTGCATCATGCACTGACAAAAATGCCTCCTTTTCAAGAACAAAAAGGTCGGCGCCAGGAATTCGACCTGAATTTAAACTCAACTTATCATTACTAACATTTATACCCTGGTAGGCGGTCAACCTTTTTGGTTGAATACTGTAACTCAGTTTATTCTGATCATTAACAAAGGCGGAGTCTCCAAATAGGAATGACTGTTTCCCTATTGAAAAATCTATCACTGAAGCATTGCTGAGATCAAAAATTGTTATGTCTGAATTATTGACAAACCTGGAGCGCTTGATCAACTGACTACATGTAAAAAACAAAGTCATGATGAAACTCAAGAATAAAAACTTGAGCTTCTTTATCGCAAACAGCAAAATGATAAAAACGATAACCAAATAGATTAGCCAACTCTCAAAAGGTTTTAGGTTAATCCCTTGAATCACACTTCCTGGAATTCCTTCTATAGCAAAAATCAAGGAGTTGGTGATACTCACTAATTGAGATAAAACCCAAGCCATACAGGCTCCAAGAATAGGTACCCAACCAAGCAATAAAACCATAATCCCAAGAATAAGAATGACAAAAGCTGCTGGAATAATAAAAACATTGGATACAAAAAAATAAGCCGGAAATTGATGAAAATACAATACAGAAAGAGGTCCTGTCGCTATCTGAGCAGCAATTGAAACACAAGTAAGGGCCCATAATTTATCCAGAATAACATTTTCAGTTGTCAGAAGGCGGTAAAACTTTGGCTGAAGGTATACAATCCCGAAGACCGCCAAATAAGACAGCTGAAAACCGACGCTCATAATGAGGTAAGGATTATAACATAAAAGGACAAACGCTGATGCAGCAAGCGTGTTGTATATGTTCGTTCTTCTAGTAGTTGCTTTGCCTATTGCCACAAATGAAAACATTGTCACAGCTCGCAAAACAGAAGGTGATAAGCCTGTGACAAATGCATAAAGCCACAAGATTACAATACTCAAAATTGCCAAGAGCCACCTGTTCTTTTGGTTTGAAAGCCCCAAACGTTTAAATAACGCTAAAATAATTGCATAAATAATGCCTACATGAAGTCCAGAAACAGCCAAGACATGCATTGCACCTGCAGCGGAATAAGCATTGCGAACCTCTGCGTCCAATCCATCTTTAATTCCTAAAACGAGTGCCAAGACCACTCCCCTTACTGCTTCATCATCAATCAAGCTTTTTAACCTTTGCTGACTCAGTATTTGAAGCCTGAGCGCCTGTTGAATTACTTTTGACGGCGGTTTATTACCTAAAACCGCAAAATATTCTCCAACAAATTGTTGATGATAAATATTGTTGAAGGCCAAATAATTACGGAAGTCAAACTCCCCAGGGTTACTAGGTCCTTGCATTAAGTCCGGTTTGCCTCTGATCAGTAATTGATCTCCATACTTTAATTGCCTGCCACGTTCTTGATCCAGGTAAATGTTTACCCTCGCTATTCTTCTGCGGCTTTGATCATGGTAATATACCTCTTCAATAGAAACGACAGTTTTAATACTTTTTGTTTTTACCACTGGCGCTTCAACAATTGTTGCACGATAAGCGTCAAAATCCAGGTCATAATGTACAAGGTGATCTTTTTGAAAATCAGCCTTAAAATATTGGAGTCGGAAATAGCCAAACAGGAATAAAATGTAAAAGGCCAGAAAGCCAATTAATGCATCAAATTGAAGCGTATCCTTAATGGCTAAAGTCAAAAACAAAACCACAGGAATGAAAAGTATAAAAACTGGAAACAAAAGAAATGAAGCCAAATAATGGTGAGCAACTATCCCTAAAACGAAAGCTGGAGTAATTCTTAAAAAAGGATATGCGGCATATCTTCTCAAGCTCAATTATTTTGAACTATGAATATACCAATAAATAATTATATATTAAATGAATTTAATTGTTTCGAAGGATTTACTCTTTGCCCCTTTTGGGTGCCTTTTTATCATAAGCAATAATAATTTCCTTTACCAGTTTATGACGAACGACATCTTTCTCATCAAGATCAACCCTTTCAATTCCTTTCACATTACTTAAAACGACTAGTGACTCCACAAGTCCTGATTTTTGGTGATGTGGCAAGTCAATTTGAGTATCATCACCGTTAATTATAACTTTTGAATTTGGTCCCATCCTAGTCAAGAACATCTTCATTTGCATGGCTGTTGTATTCTGAGCCTCATCAAGCAAGACAAAAGCATTTTGAAGCGTTCTTCCACGCATGTAAGCCAATGGGGCTATTTCGATTATCCTATTCTCCTGATAAAATGCCAGTTTCTCCGCAGGGATCATATCACCCAATGCATCATAAATTGGTCTCAAATAAGGGTCAATTTTTTCTTTTAAGTCTCCCGGGAGGAATCCAAGGTTCTCTCCTGCTTCTACAGCAGGTCTGGTGATAATGATTTTTTGAACTTCCTTATCTTTTAAGGCTTGTACAGCCATCGCTACTGAAATATAGGTTTTACCCGTACCAGCTGGTCCGATTGCAAAAACTAAATCATTATTTTTTACCGCTTTGACCAAGCTCCTTTGGTTATCAGTTTTAGCTTTAATTACCCTTCCACTAGTGCCATAAACGATGACCTGATCTTCCTGTTTTGCCTTGGTTAAAGCCCGGTCTTTGTCCAAGTAAGATTGAACATTATCATTCGTAACCTTGCCATATTTATGAAAATGCTGGACAAGCGAATTTATAATATCATTTATTTGCAAAATTTCTGAAGCATCACCTTTGATTAAAATCTCATTGCCACGAGACACAATCTTGCTTTTAGGGAAAGCAGAGGCTAATTCATTGATGTTTTGATTTTGAACGCCAAGGAATTCTACCATGGCAATGTTCTCTAATGTGATAAGTTTTTCGACCAAATGATTAAGTAGGTTATGTTTAACTGTTAAGCGTTAAAAAAATCAATAATTTTGTCACCATATAAATTTAAATAATTTAAACTGAAATGCCCTCATGCCTTTAGTGACTTTCACATCCGATTTTGGAAATGGCGACCATTATGTGGCAGCCGTTAGAGCGGCTATACTCGGCAAAGATGCTTCAGTTCAAGTCATCGATATCTCTCATGATATCGAGCCATTTAATTTACCCCATTTAGCATTTACCATTAAAAGTGTATTCAAACAGTTCCCTACAGGTACAATACATTTAGTCGGTTTGAATGGGAATGATACTGCAGACGAATACCTGGTTGTTAAACTTGAAGAACACTTATTCCTACTGCCGGATAATGGGTTAATTGGCTTATTGAGTGATCAACCACCGACTGAAGTTGTGCTTATCAAATCAGAGGCAAACTCATTATTTCCAACACTTGACTTATTGGCACCAATTGCATTGGCACTTTCCAAAGGAGAGAGTTTAGAGAATTTTGGAGCAATTACTTCTGATTATAAAAGAATGGTTAGCCGTAGGGTAAAAGCTACAAGAAAAGAGATTGCTGGACATATAATTCATGTCGACCAATACGGCAATTTGATTTCTAATATTAATAAGATCGATTTTGACATATTAAGCAAAGAAAAAAAATTCAAAATTCAGATTGGAAAAGAAAGCTCTAACCGCATTCATCTAAAATATCAAGATGTAGAGCCAAGTGACATTTTCTTTGTGTTCAATAGTCTTGGCCTTTTAGAGGTAGGGATGAATGAAGGCAACGCCAACCTCTTATTAGGTTTAGGTTTTGATGCAGCCATCAACATTCAATTTGAAGAATAATGCTTATCAGAACCGTAAGAATGACTTTTAAACTGGAAGAGGTAGAAAACTTCCTAACACTCTTTGAAGCATCTAAAAATAAGATCAGGAATTTCGAAGGCTGTAGTCACTTAGAATTACTAAAAGATTACACTCTACCTAACGTATTTTCTATCTACAGTATTTGGGAAGATGAGGCAGCTTTAAATGCTTATAGAAACTCAAAATTATTTGCTGGAGTTTGGCGAGAAACCAAGTCTAAATTTGATGCAAAACCGATTGCTTTTTCATCAATAAAATTTATTGAAGTGATTGGTGAAAATCAATCTGCTTAAGGTATTGGATTATAAAAAATCTTTATCCATTTTTGCAATCCCAATTTCAAATTTGCCCAGGTGGCGGAATTGGTAGACGCGTTGGTCTCAAACACCAATGCCTTCGGGCGTGCCGGTTCGACTCCGGCTCTGGGTACAAAAAAACCTCTTCAGCAATGAAGAGGTTTTTCTAATTATAATACCAAAAGTTGCTCACCTCAATATCACCAATTTACCCCAGCCTTTGCGAAACCCTTTGTCTCCACCTGTTCCTCGATGACCAATATCTTGCCCATTGATCTTTGCGATTACCCGATATAAATAAGTACCGTTCGCCAACTGGTCACCAAATTCATCGAAACCATCCCAAGCAAAATCTGAAATGTTATTGCCTATTTGAATAGGTCCTAATTCAGCCTGCGTGATTTCTCTTACTACCTTCCCGGTCATGGTGAAAATTTGAATTTTAAGGTTGTCTGGTAACATGTCACCAGTAATCGTAAAAACAAACCGAGTACTTGTTGAAAATGGGTTTGGATAAGGATAAAAGCTTGATATTGATGACTCATTTACAACTTCAAAATTGATGGTATATGGGTTTATTCCAGACTGATTACCAGAAGCATCGCGTGCCTCAACCTGAAGATTATAACTTCCATCTGTCAGTGGGCCAGCAAAATCACGGTAATTGGTGCCATTGACAATGGTCTGTTCATTCTTTTCAATATTGTTTCCGATCCAACCTTGGCCTAGATCATACTGGGCCAATTTAGTTTCTCCTCCCACATTGCCAATCGGATAGTATTGGCCAAAGGAAAACTGACTCTTCTGTACATCCAAAATCTCATTCAAATGATGACTTTCAGGAGTCAATCCAGTAGCGGGATCATCCAACAAAGGCATTCTTTTTCCTAAGCTTGATGATGGCGTTAAGAAATAGGCAGTAGTATCAGAAAATAGATTGTAATAAGTATGGGCTTGATATGATGGTCTTAAGTATAATTCCGTGTCCTGCGTTCCATCATTCTTTGATCCAAAAAAATCAATGTAATCGGCGGAATCAAAAACGCCATCTTCTTCACCTTGGATGTGGATTGAAACTTCTTCACCTCTATGGAAAAGCTGAAGATTCCTAGGATCAAGGGCGCTAAGCGGTACACCAGCCGCTAGCAGGTTGTCATAGGTCAACCTATGTATACCGCTTTTACCAGTTTTAATTTTATAATAATCTTGGTCATAGTTTATCCATTCATTTCCGTACTGCTGCCCATGAGCCTGATTTATTACGAATAGTAATGTGATAAAAAACAGTATGGCTTTACTTTTCCTCATCCTTCAACTTTCGTTTGTCATTTGCATAAGAACCACTTAATGGTTCTAAACTCATTTTTATTGAAAACACATGCGAATAAGGAGATTCTGCTACATTCCCGATATCTGTTAAGGCATAGTCAATTGTGAAATTATCCAGTAAGATCCCTATGCCCATATTAGGTTGAAATGTCCAATAGACAGAATTAAGCTCTTCTAATTCCTTAATTCGTTGAAAATTCCCGAAACCTGTTCTAAAAAAAACTTTCCTTCATAATCAAACTCTAACCCTATTTGAGGTTCAATTGATCCAATTTTTGATCTTACTAGAACATTGCGTCTTCCATCAAATGTAAAATGTAAATCAGCAGCTGTCAACATGCCAATTTTGTCCGTCAGCTTAAATGACCTACTAGCACCAAGCACCATTCTTGGCAAGGTTATTTCCAAAGAATTACTTGGAATTTGATTATTCGTTAGATTAAAAACTTGCTGTAATTGACCTTTTTCAATTGTCCAAGCATTAAATGTTCCGGTAATATCTCTTAGCATAACCCCAAAATCCCACTCGTGATATCTATACTTAGCTGATAGGTCTAATCCATACCCAAAAGCTTTAGCAAAGTCTCCTACTTTGCGCCAAATTAATTTTACGTTTGCTCCAAATGTTAACCCAGTAGCAAATGGATTTCCACTTAGAAAAGTAACTGCACAGGCATATGAAAATGAGAGTGCAATATCATTCGCACTAAAAAAATCGATATTATCATAGTTGATTCTCCCATTAGAATCGAAAAGCAATCTGGTATCGGGGATATCATCCACTCCAAATCGGATAAAGGTCATGGCTATATGACTCGTCTTGTCAATGGCTACGGCAGCCGCGAGATAATCGTAATTCGCTACTCCAGCAAAGTAAGATGCATGTTGCGCGGCAAATTGGTATTTAAATTCGATGTCTGTTAATGCCGCTGGATTCCAATAGCCAGCAGTTACATCATCAACAACTGAAGTCATCGCATTAGACATACCTAAAGCCCTAGCTCCCACGCCTATGGCCAAAAACTCATTACTATATTTAGGAGTATTATCCTGGGCATAGGTGAGAGTTAAAGGCAAAAATATAGGGATGATGCACATCCCCCAGAATAATTTTGATAATTGACTTTTCACAGAGTTATTGTCGTTCTGACCCAGACTCAAGTTTAAATATAGCCACTTTTCAACAACCTAATCAATGACTGAACAATTGAAATGCAATTTTATTTCAACTCAATTCATTTTTTTTCTCAAAAAAATAATTTTAATAAGAATACACTGTACTAAATAAAGTATTTTAATACCCACAACCTTTTTTTACTAGGTACTTGGCAACACATAGTACCTTTTGTCGTATAATTGAAAACAATCGCTGTACAACATATGAAAAGTGCAACAATATGAATTTAGAAAACACACAAATACAGATGCGGAAAGGAATACTTGAATTCTGTATTCTGGAAATAATTTCGCGAGGGGAAGTGTATGCATCAGACATGCTTGAAGAACTTACAACTGCCAAAATTATGGTGGTGGAAGGCACACTTTACCCCTTACTTACCAGACTTCGAAAAGCAGGTCTTGTTGAATATAAATGGGTGGAATCAAACTCAGGTCCACCTAGAAAATACTATACCATTACCAAGGAAGGAATGGATTTCGTCAAGAGCCTTGAAAAAACATGGAAAGGGCTCATGAAATCTACCACTGAAATCATCTCAAATAATAAATCTAAATAATTGCTGTCATGAAGAAGAATATAAGCATCAACATAAGCGGCATCATATTTCATATAGAGGAAGATGGGTACAAAGAACTTAAAAAGTACCTTGACACCATCAACTCCTATTTCTCATCCTATGAGGACAGTGAAGAAATTATTGCTGATATCGAAGGCAGAATTGCCGAAATATTTTTAAGCAAACTTGCTGAGGGTGAGCAGGCAGTAAAGGCCTCGGACGTTTCCATTTTGATAAAAACCATGGGTAGCGTAGCTGACTTTGAGGCACTAGAAGAGGAGGTTGATTTTGATACACCAAATCAAAAGGAGCGTAAAACCGCTGAGGAACCTAAGCCTAGTTCAGAAGGAGAAAAACAAAGTAAGTCTACTTCTAGTGCACATGTGCGCCCTAACAAATTGTACAGAGACTTAAATAGAAAAGTACTGGGTGGTGTAGCGTCAGGTTTAGGGCATTATTATAATGTTGACCCTTTATGGATTAGAGTTGCAATACTGTTGTTCACACTCAGTGGCGGTCTAGTGGTTCTAGCGCCTTTTGGAGGCTTGGCCTTTATCGCCTATTTCATAATGTGGGCAGTTACTCCCGGAAGTTCCGATTTGGTTGAAGATAAAAAACTGAAAAAGCTGTATCGAGACCCAGACAATCGGGTACTCGGTGGAGTATCATCAGGGCTATCAAAATATTTTAACACTGATATTACGGTCATCCGGATAATCTTCATCGTACTCTTCTTCGGCTTTGGAGTTGGTTTCTTAGCCTACATTATCCTCTGGATTATTACTCCAGAGGCTAATACGATTACAGACAGGATGCAGATGAAAGGTGAGCCGGTAACCCTTTCTAATATTGATTCAAATATCAAACAAAAAAAGGAAGAGAAATTAGTTGAAAAAGGAGAAGGAGCATTTACTACTTTCCTATTATTTCCATTCCGACTTATAGGTAAGATTTTGTCTGGAATTTCAAAAGCATTTGGTCCACTAATGGCGTTTCTAGTAGGTATTATTAGGGTGTTTACTGGAAGTATAATTTCAATAGTAGGGTTATCAGTTATGTTTGCGATGGTAGTAACAGCCGGTGTTTTTCTTGGCATTTACAGCGAAGGTGACCAATGGTTCAATTGGGGAGATTGGGGTTATTTACCATATGAAATTGTTCATGACACCGTACCTGGTGCCGGGATCGGATTTCTACTAATCGCGATTTTCATCCCTTTCCTATACATATTTGTAGCTGGTCTCACAATAATTGCAAAACGTAAAGTAATGAGTACTGCCTTAGGATGGAGTATGTTAGGAGTATGGCTAATCTCCATTCTAGGAGCTGCAGCAACACTTCCAAACATAGTACGTGATTTTAGGGATGAAGGTATTTATAGAACTTCAGAAGAATTCTCAATGAATGGAACGGCTATCGGTGATACAATCATTTTAGATATCAATAGAGACTATAGGTATGACAGGTTCGAAAGTCGAGGATCGAATGATTTCGATTTAATTGAATTGGATTTGAGAGGTAGTGCTGTAGATCAGTTCAAACTTGATAGGAGAGTCATATCAAGAGGAAGAAGTCAACGAGATGCAGAATTCAATGCAGAGATGATTGAATATGAGATAGACATTGATGCGAACAAGATAAACTTTGACACTCATTATACTTTCAAGCAAGGAGGTAAATTTAGAGCGCAAGAGCTTGATTTGGTTTTATACATTCCCGAAAACGTACCTTTTCAAGTCAAACGTGGCATGAGTGATATTATGAGACATTTTATAAGAGGGTACGATTGGTGGGAAATTTACCGAAACACTTGGATGTTTACCGACGAGGGTCTGACATGTTTATCATGTGAGGACGAAGACTAACCACCAAGCTCGGTCTACAAAACGAGAGATAGGAAGTATCACTCAAATATTTCATAAAACGAGGCGTTTTAATACTCCTCGTTTTATATTTGTAACACGTTGACAATCAATACGTTTTTAATAAAAAATTAAACTATGCAACCTTGTTGGTAAATTTTTATCACTAAGGCGTGCAACCGAATTATACATAAACACATCTACCTTGTGAATTCAACTAAATAATGCTTCAAATTAAAAGGTCAAAATCTGAAGAAGGATTAATTGCAGCTTGCCGAAAAGGCGACAGCAAGGCACAGCGGGATATATACAACAAGTATTCTCCAGCTATGTTTGCAGTCTGTGGCAGGTATGTGATTGAGCTTCAAGAAGCCGAAGACATTTTGATTTGCGGATTTACCAAAGCTTTCCAGAAAATTGATCAATTCAAAGGAGAAGGAAGTTTTGAGGGCTGGGTCAGACGAACCATCGTCAATGAAGCCCTAACGTATATCCGCAGAAATAAAAGCATGTATTTGGAAGTAGAAATTGATAAGGCAGGGCGAGAGCCAGATTATCAGCAACTAAACAACCAACTAGAGGTTGAAGATTTGCAAAAAATGATAGATCAACTGCCAACGGGATATAAGACCGTTTTTAATCTCTACGCTATTGAAGGCTTTTCTCACAAGGAAATAGCAGGAAAATTGGGAATTAGCGAGAACACTTCTAAATCTCAATTGAGCAGAGCAAGAGTTTATTTACAAAAACTTTTACTCGAACTGGAAAGATGTGAAATGGATAATTTGATGAGTAATGAATGGTAACCAATTAGACGAGCTCTTTAAACAAAAATTAGGAAATCAAAAGCTTACGCCCCCTACTTCAAGTTGGGATCAGATAGAAAATAATCTTAAAGAGAATAAGAGTAAGGGAATTGCTTTATGGATTAAAATTGCAGCGAGCTTTATTTTATTATTCACAATAGGCTGGTTAATCTTACCTACAGAAAAAGCTGTTTCACAAAAGTCAGTTGCCACTATTGTAGAGGAAGTTGAATCTGTTTTGACATCAACAACCCAAACTGCCTCTGAGTCAAAGGAAGCTCCTGCGCTAACATCTACTGAAGTTATAGTTCCAACAATTACCAAAACTCAACTGGCTAATAGTAATCCTCTGATATTATTAGTTCAATCGGATGATTCTTTAGAGGGCTTAGAAAATGAAGTAAATACTTCCTTTCAAAGCATTGGGCGAAAAGAAATAGCCATGCTTAAATTAGCACTCCCTACCCCTAATTTTTTGGTTACAAAAGAACGTAATTCCCAGGTATTACCTATGGATGTCAGCTTAATGTATACTTATGCCAGCGATAGGAATGAGGAAGTTAAAAAGAGTAAAAAATTTAGAATGTTAAATGGCATCATCAGTATTGCCAAGGGTGTAAATAAAAGTAAACTAGGATTTGAAGATATCCGAAATGCCAAAAATGGATTTGTCAATGATGAATTAAAATATGGCGCCAAAGAAACTGAAGATGTTGTGGAGGAAAACGACACAAAGTCAGATGAATTAAACAAGTAAAACATAACTCAAAACAAACAAAATAATGAGATCGACGAGAAAAATAATGTCCCTGTTAGTGTTGGTCGCACTATGCATTGGCAGCATTCAAGCGCAAGAATATAATTGGCAAAATGACGACTATAAGCTGGTCAAGCTAAATACAAATGGGTATGAAAAAACGACGCTGCTCAATTTAGAAAGCGAGCACCTGGGCTTAGCACCGGACTATAACTTCTCAAATTCAGAACAGAAGTTCTTAGGCCAAAGAGAAACCACTATGAAGCGTACAGCAACCAGGTCTCTAGGCAATGAATCTGCTATGAATAACAACTGGAGAGAAATGGATCGAGGTTATCCTAGACGTGGAACTGACAATTTTGTGAATGTTTATCTTGGACTTAATCAATTTTTAGAAGATGGAGAATTACCAGATAGCGATGATTTATACAGTCTTCACCCTATTAATTCAACTTATTTGGCTGTCAATTTTGACAACGTAACAAGAATCTTTAAACCATTATACCTCGAGTGGGGTGTGGGTCTAAGTTATCAGGACTTTAGCTTTGACAATACAAGGGTTGAAATTATTAAAGACGAAGATGCAGGAAGTATAACATTCACAGAAGTAGCCGATATAAAAGGAAGGAAGAGTAAACTAAATATGAGTCATATCAATGTGCACTTCATTCCAACCTTATCATTTGGAAGATACAATTCCTTTCGTATGGGATTTGGTGTGTATGGCGGCTACAAAATACATAGTGCCACTAAAAGAAAGTTCAATGACATGGAAGGTGACAAACAAAAAGTGAAAACAAATAACAACTATTATATCAATCAATTTAAATATGGATTCAGAGCACAAATAGGATGGGACTTCTTTGATCTCTTTTTCAATTATGACGTAACAGAGCTTTTCGAAGAAGAAAAAACTGCACCACGACTTAATCCAATTTCATTCGGAATTATATTTTAACTCAAAACACATGCTTGAATTAGTAGCAATTCGGTCATCAATAGTAATGGCTATTAATCAAGCAACCAAAATACAACAGTAATGAAAAAAATATTTACACTGATAGTTATTTCGTTAATGCTTTTAACAGCAAAATTTGAGGCTCAATCTCAGTGGCGATGGGGCAGACAATCAGATTTCGAAAAGGTTGATACAGTAGTGAGCATCCCTAGAGATTATAACAACTCATTATTTATTGGAGATGACGATTTCTACTTAAGGATGGGATTCTTTGGTATGGAAATTGAAATTGAAGACGACTGGGATGATGACTGGCGGAATAGAAGAAGGCGCTCAAGAAGTATCGAATATATTGAGGAACATGATCACGGTACATTAACAGGTCTCAATGTAGAATTTGGTTTTAATAATTACCTGGATGATGGCGAATTCCCGTCTTCAAGTGACCTTTACAAAGTCAAGCCAGTAGGTTCGCATTTTTGGGCCATCAATTGGAATAATGTCTCCAAAGTAACAGGTCCAATTTATTTGGACTGGGGTGCAGGGATCAACTGGTATAACTTTAAATATGAAAATCCAGCTACAAGATTAGACTCACAAGGTGGCCAATTAACATTTATCGAAGACCTGACTGTTGATAGCGCAATTAAAAGTAAGCTTAAAGTGACCTACCTTAATTTCACAGCCGTTCCAATGTTTGACTTTGCTAAAGGAAAACGGAAGGTCAGGATGTATGAGGTGGATGATGTGAGGGTAGCTTTTAGCAGAAAAAGAGGCTTTAGAATTGGACTTGGTGGTTACTTTGGCATGCGCCTGAGTAATAAAGCCAAATATGTGTACAAAAATGATGGTGACAGAAAGAAGGACAAAGACAAGGGCCAATTTTATGTGAATGATTTCAGGTATGGAGCGCGACTCCAAATGGGGATCAATAGTTTTGATTTCTTTGTTAACTATGACTTAAACGAACTCTTTGAAGATAATAAAGGACCTAAATTAAGCCCAATAACTTTTGGTGTGATATTCTAGCGTCTACCCCACCTATCATAAGAACATTTAAAGCCACCTAAGTTAAGGTGGCTTTTTTAATTTAATCTATGCCCCGGTTATTCTTCATGACATTTGGAACAATAAATCCTAAAACCACGTTTTAAAATCAGTCGATTATTGTCTATCTTTGCAGCTCGAAGAAAGGCAGTACTTTGTTAAATTCTTGTGAATTATGAATTATAAAAACATAAAATTTATCCCTAATGCAAAAGGTGACTTCATTTCTGTTTTAAGAAAACGTGTAAAAGCCAATTTTCAGGAAGAAAAGAAATCTATTTATGGTAATGCAGGAATGGTATTAAAAACCATATTTATGCTTGCATTGTACCTTGTGCCGTATTTTTTAATGATTACTGGTGTCGTTACAAATCCATATCTAATTATTGGAATGTGGCTCTTGATGGGGCTGGGAATGTCAGGAATTGGCCTTTCAATTATGCATGATGCCAACCATGGTGCTTATTCAAAAAACAAGAAGGTCAATAAATACTTGGGATATGTAATGAATTTAATTGGTGCTAGTTCTTTCAACTGGAAGGTACAGCATAACGTGCTACATCATTCTTTTACCAATATTGAAGGTGTAGATGAAGACATCGACCCAGGGCCAATGATGCGGTTATCACCTCATGCTAAATACTATAAAATGCATAAATACCAACATATCTATGGTTGGTTCTTATACAGTATCATGACTTTCTTATGGTTGACAAGTAAGGATTTCAGACAACTCAAGCGATATAAAAAATTAGACCTAATAAAAGGTCAGAAAAGAACTTATAGAAGTGTATTAATAGAGACTATTTTTTCAAAAATAGGTTACTACACTTATGCACTGGTCATTCCATTAATTTTTATTCAGGGACCTTGGTGGTTAATCGTTTTAGGGTTCATCTCTATGCACTTGATTACTGGCTTAGCAATTGGATTGATCTTCCAGCCTGCACATGTTATGCCTACAACTGATTTCCCTATACCTGATGATAACGGTAGTATGGAGAATAATTGGGCGATTCATCAGCTTTATACAACGACAAATTTTTCACCTAAAAGCAGTATCTTTTCATGGTATGTAGGTGGACTAAATTATCAAGTTGAACACCACCTCTTTCCAAATATTTGTCATGTGCATTATAAACGCCTGTCTAAAATAGTACAAGAAACAGCGCAGGAATTTAACCTTCCGTATCATTCTCAGCCTACTTTCTTAAAGGCCATTATTGAGCATGGAAAAATGTTAAAACAGTTGGGTAAAGCCGTTTAATTTATTGATTTAAGAGGGCGAATTCTTTGGCGTGATACGAGAGGATTATATCAGCTCCTGCCCTCTTTATGCTTAACAAAGATTCTTGCATTGCGCTGTTATAATCTAACCAGCCCTTTTCTGCCGCAGCTTTAAGCATGGCATATTCTCCACTTACATTGTATGCAGCAATGGGTTGAGAATATGAATCTTTAAAAAGTTTGATGATATCTAAATAGGCTAAGGCAGGTTTCACCATCAAAAAATCTGCCCCTTCGTCAACATCTAAATCCGCTTCTATCAAAGCTTCTCTCTGATTAGCCGGGTTCATTTGATAGGTTTTTTTATCCCCTGATTTAGGAGCAGAGTCGAGGGCATCTCTAAAGGGCCCATAAAATGCAGAGGCGTATTTAGCCGAGTAAGACATAATAGATACACCTGTAAATCCATTCTCATCTAATACCTCACGGATATAGCCCACTCTTCCATCCATCATGTCAGATGGTCCAAGAATGTCAATGCCTGTAGCGGCCTGGGCTAAAGCCATTTTGCCAAGCACTTCTAAAGTCTCATCGTTTAATATTTTCCCATGCTCAACTATTCCGTCATGTCCATCAGAACTATAAGGGTCCATTGCCACATCAGTCATAATTGCAGCCTCAGGGAATTTAGACTTAATCACATTCAGTGCTTTCAAATAAAAGAAACTCTCATCATAGCCTTTAGTGCCCATTTTATCTTTATAATGCTCAGGGACAACTGGGAATATGTCAAAAGAACAAATGCCTAACTTCATGCAAGCTTCAATTTCGTTGAGCATTAGGTCGAGGCTATACCTAAAGATTCCCGGCATCGAATCAACTTCTACCTTTTCATTGCTCCCTTCTAATAAAAACAAAGGGAAAATGAAGTCGTCTACAGTCACTTTGGTTTCTTCTACCATTTTTCTAATGGCCAAAGATTTTCTATTTCTTCTAGGGCGAATGTGCATAGCGTAAAGTTAATGAGAATAATGCCATTAAACCTTATCCGATAAGAGATGTCCAAAAGCCAAATCAAGGGTCAATGAATAAATTATTTCTTAGCGCTATCTTTTTACTCTGTTCCTCAACACTATTTGGCCAATTCTGGGTAGTAAAAGGCACTGTTGTCGATAGTACAGACCAAGTCCCTCTTTTTGCAGCCACAGTTGTATTAAAAAATCTATCCGACTCCACTTACAAAGCAAAAGCCACTGACCAAACTGGAAACTTCAGGATAACCGAAGTCGAAAACGGTTTTTATGAATTCTCTATTTCTTTTGTTGGGTATAAAACTGTCAAACAACAGATTGAAATAAAGGATGGCTCCAAAAATTTCGAAACGATCCAAATGTCACTTGACACTAAATTACTCGATGAAGTGACAGTGGAGGGTTTAAATCAAAGGGTTGTGCAAAATGGAGATACAGTAGAAATGAATGCAATTGCCTACAAAATCAATCCTGATGCCAATGCCCAAGACTTGCTGGAGAAAATGCCTGGAATCATGGTCGTAAATGGAAAAGTACAAGCACAAGGCGAAGATGTAAAAAGAGTATTAGTAGATGGACGAGAATTTTTCGGGCAAGACCCAAGCGCTGCACTGACGAATTTACCAGCGGAAATTATTGAGAAAATACAAGTCTATGATGAGGCAAGTGAACAGTCTCAGTTCACCGGTTTTCAAGATGGAGAAACTACAAAAACACTGAACATCATTACTAAAGCTAGTATGCGAAATGGCTCTTTTGGCAAAGTATATGCTGGTGGAGGAACTGAAAATAACTTGGACGATAATACCTATAACCTGGGTGGAAACATTAACCTCTTTAGAGAAAAAAGCAGGACAACATTCATTGGACAAATGAACAATGTCAACATTCAAAATTTTGCTACAAGTGACTTACTTGGTATAACAAGCGGAGGTGGAAGACGAGGTGGTGCTGGTGGCGGAAGGGCCGGCGGTGGCAGAGGTGCTGGAGGAGCTGGAGGAACTCGTTTTGGTAATGGTGGCAATACAAGCGACTTTTTAGTAGGAGCTCAAGGAGGTATTACTGAAACCATGGCATTTGGTACAAACTATTCGTTGACGGCCAACACTAAACTAAAGCTTACTGGGAGCTATTTCTTCAACGAGGCGCAAAACACAGCCAACGAAAACTTATTCAGAGAATTTACAATACCTAATAACGAAGGTCAGACCTACGAAGAGGAAAACCTGAATGGTAGTACAAATACGAACCATCGATTCAGTGCAAATCTAGATTATACTATAGATGACAAAAATTCAATTATCATTCGTCCAAATCTAACTTTACAAAAAAATGCCGGTTCAGCATTACTTGATGGTATCACATTAAATAATGGTGAAACCTTAAATACAACCAATACTTTAAATTCATCAGATTTACTGGCTTATAATTTTTCCAATAACATGCTATGGAGACATAGATTTGACAAACAAGGTAGAACCTTTTCAATAAATTTCAATACTGCGATCAATGAAAATAATGGGGAAAGCTTCCTATTATCTCAAAATTCATTTTACGATAGAAACGGCAATGAATCTCAGACCAATTTAAACCAGTTCGGTGATCTTTTAGGTCCGGGTCTAAATATTACCGCTAACGCGACTTATACTGAGCCAATTACAGATAAGAGTCAATTGTCTTTGACTTACCGTTATGGTTATCAAAAAACCGATTCGGATAAAAAGACCTTCGACTACAACGAGTCCACCGGAGATTATGATGAGTTAAATATCCCCTTAACCAACATTTTTAATAGCATTTACCAGACAAACAGAGCAGGAGTCGGATATAATTTGAGAAGTGAAAAGGCCAATCTAACAGCCAATTTAAACTACCAATTTGCTAGGCTTAATAACGATCAAACATTTCCATTTGAAGACCAAATAGAAAGAACTTTTGAAAACTTTGTACCTAGCATAAATTATCGCTATCGATTTGAGCGAACCAAAAACCTTATTCTAAGCTATAGAACGAGCACTAGGGCACCGTCATTGACACAATTACAAGAAGTAGTCAATATTTCCAATCCGTTGTTTGTTTCTGTTGGTAATTCTAGCTTGGATCAAAACTATCAACATACAGCAGTTGCGCGATTTATCTCTACTAATATTGAGAAATCGACGAATTTTTTCGCCACACTTTCTGCTACATTTTCTGACAACTATATTGGCAATAATACATTCATCGCTTCACGTGATGGGGAGACAATTGGCGGAGTAGATTTACCACCAGGAGCTCAAATTACACAACCCATAAATTTAAAAGGCTATCGCACTATTAGAAGTTTCGTTTCTTATGGTATTCCTTTGGGTGTTATAAAATCTAATATTAATCTAACCGCCAACTTCAATTATTCTCAAACTCCAGAAATGATCAATGATGAAATAAATTTCGCCTCTACTCCTACTGTTGGTCTTGGATGGGTATTAAGCAGTAATATCAGTGAGAATGTTGATTTTACGTTGTCTAGTAACTCTTCCTTCAACTTTGTAGACAACAGCTTACAATCGGTCAACAATTCCGATTATTTCGCTCAGTCAACTAGGTTAAGGTTAAATTGGATATTCTCTGATGGCCTTGTTTTCAGGTCCACGGTCAATCATACCTACAATAATGGCTTATCAGAAGGGTTTAATCAAAACTATGCATTATGGAATATGGAATTGGGTAAAAAGGTAATGAAGCAGAAAGGGGAGTTTAAATTGACAGTGTTTGATTTATTAAAAGAGAATCAACAAATCCAGAGAACAGTTACTGGTTCATACATCGAAGACTCGAACTCTCAGATTTTGACCCAATACTTTATGCTCTCCTTTACTTTTAACATTAGAAGCTTCGGACTTGATCAAGAATTACCTATTGATAAGCGTGATCAACTGAGACAAAGACTAAGACAACGATTTGGAGGCAACGAGAACTAGTCTACAAACAAGTTGTAAATGTCTACTAAAAGTATTGAAACGAGATAAATAAAAGAGTTGAAAATTAGTTTGGCTCTTCGGTCGCAAATTCAAATTGCTCATGCTCGACATTTAACGAATCAGACCTGGCTACAATAATCGGTAGTACCGCTGGTTCAGTCAAAATTACTGGGGGATTGTCTCCGTACTTAAGGAACATTCCATAAACTACAGCCATTATGGCCAGTGTCACTGAAACTGTTTTAAATACTTTTCTCATACTGGTCGAATTATTCAAGCAAACATGTAAAAATGATTACAGCTTGCTAATATCCAACATAATATTAAAAAAATTACAATAAAAGACTAACCGTGATAAAAGGTCAATTATCACCTATAAACGTCAAATTAAAAATTGCGAACGGTCTTTTCAATGATGTCACAACAATCATGCAATTGCTCTTCGGTCATCACCAATGGTGGTGCGAATCTTATTATATTTCCATGAGTGGGTTTAGCCAATAAGCCATTTTCTTTCAAAGCCACACAAATATCCCAAGCAGTCGAACTATCTTCAGAATCATTTATGACAATCGCATTTAGCAATCCTCGCCCTCTTACTAAAGAAACTCGATCATTAGTTTGAATAAATGCACTCATCCTTGCCCTGAATAACTCACCAAGTCTTCTCGCGTTCTGAGTTAGCTTTTCATCTCTGATAACCTCTAAGGCTGCCATGGCTACTGCCCCAGCCAGTGGGTTACCACCAAAAGTAGAACCATGTGTGCCTGGTGTGATTACCTCCATGATATGATCATCGGCCAAAACAGCAGATACTGGATACACACCGCCGGAGATGGCTTTACCTAATATTAAAAGATCAGGGCGAGTGTAAGTCTCTTGTTTCTCGCAATGACGTTCACAATTACAATTCCCACAAATGGCCAACAATCCTCCCGTTCTTCCAATGCCAGTTTGAATTTCGTCTGCCATAAACAATACATTATGCTCGTTACAAATTCGACCTACGTGCTTGATAAAGTCTACGTCTGGCACAAAAACACCTGCCTCTCCTTGAATTGGTTCAATCAATACGCCAACCACATTTTCTTGCGCTACTGCTTTCGCTAAAGCTTCGGTATCATTATATGGAATCTTAATAAAACCTGATGTGTAAGGACCAAAATTCTTCCTCGCATCAGGGTCACTTGAAAAAGATATAATTGTTGTGGTACGACCATGAAAATTCTGTTCAAAGACTATGATCTTGCCTTCGTTCTCAGCTACCTTCTTTTTCTCATAACCCCACTTTCGACAAACTTTAATGGCTGTCTCGACAGCCTCAGCTCCTGTATTCATTGGTAACACTTTATCGAAACCAAAGTACTCGGTAACATACTTTTCGTATGGCCCGAGCATATCATTATAAAATGCCCTGGATGTTAGAGTCAAAGTCTCAGCTTGCTCCTTAAGTGCATTAACAATTCTTGGATGACAATGCCCTTGATTCACAGCACTATAGGCTGAAAGAAAGTCATAATATTTTTTTCCTTCAACATCCCATACATAAACTCCTTCACCTTTAGCCAAAACAACTGGTAGTGGGTGATAATTATGTGCACCATATTTATCTTCTAATTTGATCGCTTCTTCACTTTTCTGTATGGTCATCATATCTTTAAAAATTTATATTTGTGCTAATTATCAAAATCAGGTTCAAAAATACTCATTCTCCGCATGCCTAAAAAGATGAAAGAGAAATCTAAAGAAGAAAATGCATTTGTTGACAAGTCTGAAGATTACTACCTTGATGAATTAGGCAGGTATGTCTTTACAAAACACTACCATCTCAAAAGAGGGTTCTGTTGTGAAAATAATTGCAAACATTGCCCATATGGATTTAAGAAATGACTGATCAATTCCAAAATCTTCAAGTTGACCTACAAACACTTCCAAAAATTGAAGAAATTGTATTTACAGCCATCGATAAGAAGTACCTAAAGGTTTCCTTATTAAGTAGCGGCTTGTTCTTTGTAGTATTAGCTATTGGGGGAGTACTTATGATGTATTTCAATTCTGAGGAGTTAAAACAAAACGTTTATCTACCTGCTGCATTGATCTATGCATTTGTTCTAATTCTTAACATAACCCTGTTAAAGCTTGGTTTCAAAAAGAAAAAATACGCGGTACGGGAAAAAGACATTGTCTATACGAAAGGTTTAATTTGGTCTGTTAGAACATCTATTCCATTTAATCGAATTCAACATGCAGAGATTAAACAAGGCCCAATTGAGCGGAAATTCAAATTAAGCAGCCTGAAAGTTTTTACGGCTGGTGGACAAAGCAGCGATCTAGTAATACCTGGTCTTCCTAGTGAAAAAGCCCTGGAGTTAAAAGATTTTGTCTTGGGAAAAACTGCCGAAGATGGAGAATAGCCTCCCAGATTTTTCCAAACCTAGCCGACAATCATCAATTGCCATTGGCGTCATCCTTATTAAATTTATTAAGATCACGGTAAGAACGTTTTGGCCTGTCCTCTTGAGTTTTTTCATTGGAAGAAAAACCGGTGGATCAAATTTTGAAAGTATGATCGGTTATGTAGCAATTGGAATTGCCGCCTTGAATTTAGGTGGCTCAATAATGACCTATTTCAGATTTTACTTCCACTTAGAGAAAAATGCGATTGTCATTGACAAAGGCATTCTCAAAAGGTCAAAAGTCAACATTCCTTTCGAACGTATTCAAACCATCAATTTTAAGCAGAACATTCTGCACCAAATTTTCAATGTAGTAAGCCTTGAAATAGATACTGCAGGGGCCAAAAAATCCGAAATAAGTATTGACGCATTAAAAAAAGAAGATGCTATCGCTTTACGTAACTACATCATCTCAGAAAAAGAACTACTGTCTAATGACAACGCGGAAACTGTCGAAATAGAAAGTGAGAATCTACTAGAAGAAAATATCTTGCACTTAAACCCTTGGGATTTAATTAAAGTGGGGATAAGTCAAAACCATTTGAGGTCGATGGCACTAATCTTTGCCTTTGTATTCTCCACTTTTAACGAATCCAATGATTTCTTAAGGGACTTTATCACTGATAAGTTCGAGCAGTATGAGAGCACCGTGATAAACAATGCCGTGTTACCAATTGTTTTGCTTGTCATAACAGTTCTAATTATATCATTTCTTTTTTCGCTAGTCAACTCCGTATTAAAATTCTACGAATTGAATTTATCCATCAATAAAAAAGGCCTAAAACTTATAAGAGGATTATTGAATAGAGAGGAAATCACGATTAGCACGAATAAAATTCAAATAATATCCTGGTCTACCAATCCTATTAGAAAGATGTTCAGCATGTTTACGATGAAAATCTCACAGGCGTCAAGTACAGAATCAAGTAAAAAGTCAAACATTACAGTACCGGGAAGCTATCAACATCAAATTGATAAAATATTGAAAACTGTTTTTTCCGAAGCACTACCAGATCTTGAGGTAGAACACCATCTTAGCAAACTTATAAAACTGAGACTTATGCTCTTTTTTGGTTTCGTACCATTAATTGTTGGCGGTTTTATTTATTACTCACGTGGCCTAGATTTACAAGTATTAATGCTTTTAGCCTTCCCTTTTTTAAGTGGAGTAATTACTGAGCTCTATTATAGAAAACGTTCATTTCAATTCAATAATGAATTTTTAAAAAACAACGCTGGCATTTTTGGTAAATCACATGAATTGTCACAAATCCATAAAATTCAAGCGGTTAGAATCAAGCAAAGTTTGTATCAAAAGAGAAAAAAATTGGCAACTGTCCTCCTTTTTACTGCTGCCGGTCAGTTAAAAATTCCATTTATTGAATTAGAAAAAGCCAATCAATTGGAAAATTTCATTCTCTATCGTGTTGAATCGGACAAACGAGAGTGGATGTAAAGGATTTGAAAAAAAGTCATAATATTTTTGCGGCTACTTTGGTCAGTTCAGCATTAATTCAGATATTTGCAGACCGTTTGAGAAAAGCGGATAAAATTCAGAGATTATGTCAAGAGTTTGTGAAATAACAGGAAAGAAAGTTCAGGTAGGAAACAACGTTTCTCACGCAAAGAATAGGACTAGAAGAAAATTCTATCCAAATCTTCAGAAAAAGAGATTCTTTATTCCGGAAGAAGGAAAGTGGATCACTATCAAAGTTTCTACTTCAGCATTAAGAACCATCAATAAGAATGGTATCTCTGCAGTATTAAAAAAAGCAAGAGAAGCTGGTAATACTTTAGTATAATTACGTTTTCAAACGTAATTGTACAATGAAGCATCCATTATTAAAATTTTCAATCCTAGTAGTCTTACTACTAGGATTTTCGTTTTTAAGCGCACAAGAAAAACCAGCTGATTTTTTAAAAGCTGAATTCCACAAAACAAGAAGAGACGCTGTCAGGGATAAAATGCCCGCCAACAGTGTGGCAGCTTTTTTCACTAACCCTGTAAGAAACAGAGCCAACGATGTAGACTATGTCTATCATCAAGACCCTGACCTTTATTACCTCACCGGTTATCGGGAACCTCATGCTGTTTTATTAATATTTAAGGACAAACAGTCGAATCCTAACGGGGAAGATTACAATGAAGTGATTTTTGTTCAGCCTCGTGATGCAAGGGCTGAAATGTGGACTGGAAGAAGACTAGGAGATAAAGGTGTTCAAGAAAAACTTGAAATTCTTAATGCAAATAATAACACACTGTTTAATGAATACAATGTTGATTTCAGCAAATTTGACAAGGTGTTATTTTTTGATTTCCAGAATGACGTAAGAGACAACGCTCGAGATGAAGGTGACCTTTACAGTCTAATTTCACAATTCAAGACCAAGGTAGGATACCAAACTAATGAAAACACGCTCAATGCTGAACCACAAAAAAACAATTTGGATGTAAGAGCGCTTCACGCTATCATGGGAGAATTGAGGCAGATAAAAACGCCCGAAGAGATAGACCTTCTCAGAAAGGCTGTTTTCATCTCGACAGTGGGACAGGTTGAAGTGATGAAAGCCATGAAGCCTGGAATGTCAGAAACTGAAATTCAAGGTATTCATGAGTTTGTATTTAAAAAGTATCAAACTGAGTTTGAAGGATACCCTTCAATTGTCGGAGCAGGCAATAATGGCTGTATCCTTCATTATGTGGAAAATGAAAAACCACAAATTGAAAGTAAAGAAATGATTCTGATGGACCTTGGTGCAGAATACAGAGGTTATACTGCAGATATTACAAGGACTATTCCCGTAGATGGAAAGTTTTCGAAGGAAGAAAAGGCCATCTATGACCTTGCCTATAAAGCCCAAGAAGCAGCCATGGCAATGGTCAAACCCGGCACAAGTCTGAATGATTTGACCAATATTGCAAGAAAGGTTGTCAATGAGGGTTTGGTGGAATTGGGGATTATAGAAAGTGTGGATACCAAACACCCATTCTTCCCCCATGGTGTTTCTCACCATATCGGGTTGGATGTGCATGATAAAAACATTCGATCCCCTCTTGCAGAAAACATGGTTTTTGTAATTGAGCCTGGTATTTATATCCCTGACGGTAGCGACTGTGATGAAAAATGGTGGGGAATTGCTGTAAGAATTGAGGATGATTTTCTAGTAACCAAGGATGGATATGAGCTGCTTTCTGGCTACGCACCTAGATCTTCTGATGACATTGAAGCAATGATGAAGCAAAAAAGTCCATTAGACGCCTTTCAAGTACCTGAATTAAAAGGCGGAAATTAATCTACTTTTTTCGAAGTTAAGTTTCATTAAAAGAATAGGTTCCGTATATTTGCAGTCCGAAATTTAGAAGCGTAAAGAAATGGCTAAGAAAGGCAATAGAGTTCAAGTGATATTAGAGTGCACAGAGCACAAAGAAAGTGGAAAGCCGGGCACTTCGCGCTACATCACTACTAAGAACAGAAAAAACACAACTGAAAGATTGGAATTGAAGAAATACAATCCGATCCTCAAGAAACAAACTGTACACAAAGAAATTAAATAATCATGGCTAAGAAGGTAGTAGCAACGCTAAAAAAAGAAGGTGGTGTAAAATACGCTAAAGTTGTCAAGGCAGTAAGATCGCCTAAGACTGGAGCTTACACTTTCAAAGAAGAAATGGTGACCGAAGATTTGGTTAAAACTGTTTTAGCTGACAAGTAAGATTTTCAAAATTTACTCATAAATTAAAGTCCCCTTGTGGGACTTTTTTGTTCATTTTTCAAAACACTCACTAATGGCCTTATTCGGATTATTCTCAAAAGAAAAAAAAGAATCTCTTGATAAGGGTTTGGTGAAAACCAAAGAAAGCTTTTTCTCAAAAATAGGGAAAGCTGTAGCGGGTAAATCAAAAGTTGATGATGAAGTATTGGATGAGTTAGAAGAAATTCTAATTACATCTGACGTTGGGGTTGATACAACTATCAAAATCATTGAAAGAATAGAAGCCCGTGTTGCCCAAGACAAATATTTGAATGCATCTCAGCTCGATATAATTCTCAAGGAAGAGATTGCCTCATTATTAGAGGAAAACAACTCACAAGACTTAGCAGATTTCATTCTTCCAGACCACAAACCACATGTAATATTAGTTGTTGGTGTAAATGGCGTAGGTAAGACAACAACCATTGGCAAACTAGCGGCACAATTCAACGGAAAAGGAAAAAAAGTAGTGCTTGGCGCTGCAGATACATTTAGGGCAGCGGCTGTAGATCAGCTCAAGTTATGGGGTGAACGAATCGGAGTACCCGTTGTAGCACATGGAATGAATGTGGATCCATCTGCTGTTGCATTTGACGCGGTCAAACAAGGGGTAGAAACAGGAGCTGACCTCGTAATAATAGATACTGCAGGAAGACTTCACACGAAGGTTAACTTGATGAATGAGCTCTCTAAAATTAAACGAGTGGTTCAAAAGTTTGTACCCGAAGCACCGCACGAAATCATGCTAGTACTTGATGGATCAACAGGTCAGAATGCATTTATTCAAGCCCAAGAATTTACAAAAGTCACAGAGATAACTGCCCTAGCTGTCACGAAACTGGATGGGACAGCGAAAGGAGGGGTGGTAATAGGTATTTCTGACCAATTTAAAATCCCAGTAAAATATATTGGTGTTGGAGAACAAGTAAATGACCTTCAAGTATTTAACAAAGCTGAATTCGTAGACTCTCTTTTTAAAAAGTAGAACTGTCGTTACCAGGCGCGATTTATTGGTCATTATCCATTTCATAATTTCTGCACATAAGGGACGTTTCTGGACGATTTGATGCCCCATTCCGTTCAGCTCAAAACACATTTATTTTATAAATAAATGAATGCCAATCACTTACGTGTTTGGCATTAGGATTGCAAGTACAAAACCGGATAGTAAACATTTGTACATAAACGCACACAGCACATGGGAGCAATAGCAATACAAATACCTCAAATAACTGGAGAACAGGACATTGAGATTGAAGTTAAAATCAATGGTGAAAAAAAATCATACAATTACCGAGTGGAGGTATTCCATTGGGCAGATTGTGACAAGCCTAGCGATGATAGGGTAGATTGTATTCGTCAGATTTTAGCCAAGTATGACAAGGACTGGGAGCTTTATCAGATTGGTATGCCAACAGATGATGTAGTGCCAATAACATTTAGAAGAAAGCGGGGCTAATCACAGCGATTCATTCTGTTACCCATTCTTCTGTTTAGAAAACTTTAAATAGCATGTGCAGTAATTCAAGGAGTCATGGACATTCATGTTTATGGCTCCTTTTATTTAGTACCTTTGCAATTCTAAAAATTACGACTTGAAGACAAAGGGAATAAAAAAAGACAAGGTGAATATCGTCACCTTAGGATGTTCAAAAAATTTAGTCGACTCAGAAGTTATACTGACTCAATTAAAGGGCAATGACATCAATACGGAACACGAATCAACAAATGATGATTCTAACATTGTAATTGTTAATACGTGTGGTTTTATTGATAATGCTAAGCAAGAATCTATCGACACAATTTTACGCTATGCAGATGCTAAATCTGATGGCCTGATAGATAAACTATACGTTACTGGTTGTCTGTCTCAGCGCTATAAGGACGACCTCGAAAAGGAAATCCCAAGTGTAGATGCTTTTTTTGGGACAAGAGAAGTGCCGGCCCTTCTTAAAAAATTCAAGGCTGACTATAAGCACGAACTTATAGGGGAAAGAATCACGACAACTTCCTCCCATTTTTCCTATCTCAAAATTGCCGAAGGTTGTGACAGGCCATGTTCATTCTGTGCCATCCCAATCATGCGTGGTAAACATATCTCGCGACCTGTTGAAGAATTAGTAAAAGAGGCAAAAAACTTAGCGAAAAACGGCACTAAAGAATTATTGCTGATTGCTCAAGATTCCACTTACTATGGCCTTGACATTTACAAGAAGCGAAATTTAGCAGAGCTCCTTGATAAATTAGCTGACGTAGAAGGTATTGAATGGATTCGTCTTCATTACGCCTACCCTACTGGCTTTCCTCTTGACGTACTTGACGTCATGGCCAAGAGAGATGAGATCTGTAATTATTTAGATATTCCTTTGCAACACGGT
>Ga0209223_10000443_pt1 | contig 47862 bp, 62 predicted proteins | sample COG_06_FD_184750 | JGI IMG/M metagenome (GOLD analysis project Ga0209223, IMG submission 184750) | Pelagic Microbial community sample from North Sea - COGITO 998_met_06 (SPAdes) (version 2) | ecosystem: Environmental > Aquatic > Marine > Neritic zone/Coastal water | place: Helgoland, sampling... | reverse complement strand
GCCCATTCATTGTCTTGCACCCAGGTACGATAAAACCAACCGGCCGGGCCATTAGGGGTAGAGTCTGCGACAACCAAGGATAAATTGTCCCCGTCATATAAACTCTGCAAATATCCAAGAGCAGGGTCTCTTTCACCCTGCATAGGCCAGAATGCAACCTCAGTCATATTACCAACCTGAATGGTACCAGATCGACCAGCATTTTTAGATCCCGCGGTTTCTTTACCATAAAGACTACCGCTCCGTAATTTAATCAAATCAACCAAGGATCCACCGTCCAATACGCTAGCCGCTCCATTAGATTCCCAAGGAAATAAGTCATTCTCCGCATATCGGCGATAGATCTCGAAAACTTTATCCGAAGTTCCGCTGATATCACCCATCAAGGATCCGGCAAGGGTCGCATGTTTACGCATATGGTGATAAGTCAAAGCCTGAGCACAGGTGCTAGCACCCTTTTGACGAGGCTTTAATATGATCATTTTGCACGGTTTATCCTCGATCTGACATTTTCGATAATGATTGAACATTCGTTTCTGCAAGGTATTCGGCTTGGGCTTGATATCCCTACCCCGTTTATCCTTAATTACCGCAAATGTACTGAACCAAACCTCAGGATCGATACGGATAAGATCCTCAAGCTGTTGGGTATCTTTTCCCATTAGCACTTCCAGCGGCGGCGGGCAGCTTTGCCCCTCTCACCAGTCCAACTCTTAGATCTTGCGCAAAATGATTTTCGTCTGCCGGCCGCTTTGCTACCAGGTTTCACCTTGCCGGTGACAGCAGTCTTGAGCTTACTTCCAGGATTAGCCTTTCGATATGCGGCTACACCCTTCTTCGTCATACCAGCACCAGCTTTAGCAGTTCTGTAATTAGCTCCTTTTCCCTTCGTAGTCTTACGAATGGGTTTACTTGGCTTTCTTTTGGCCGGCATGGTTACTTCCCCCTTTTCGATCCTTTCTTAGGAACGCAATTCGGAACCTTTCGGCCGCCCTTGCTCTTCATGCCAATAGCACTGTAGCCCTTCCAACAAGGTCCCTTCTTCGATGTTGTACTCTTTTTACCTTTTGGCTTTCTTGCTGGCACGGTTCAATATCCTCGCTTTTGCCTGACGAATGCGAATCTGCTCGTCAGAGTTAATAAATTTTATGGTCGCTAGGTCGTACATAATTATTCGTCGTCGACCTCGTCCAAATCGAAGTCCATTTCGAATTCTACATCGTTTTCGATCTCGACCTCGCAAAAGCGATCAACCACAGTAAGTGCAATCTGACCCATTTCAAATTCATCAATGTCAGATTCTTCCCACCAACGGACAAATACCGCAGATAGTTCGTTTTCAAATTGTTTTTCAGGTGTCATCGGTTTCCAGATACTAAGTTGTTTGAAGGATGTTGGCCGGTGCCGAACTTTCGCAATGCATTGGAAGTTTTTTCCATGCGAGGACGAATACCAGGTCTGCCCCTTGATTCGGCATCTCGATACTCGTCGTTATCTAAAAACTCATTGGCCGCCTTGATAAATTCGCCATTATTTATGTGTTCCAGGGTTTTTGGACTTCCGCCAAGGCTACCCCGGAAGTGCGAGGATGCTAAGGGGACTTGAAGTTCAGGTGGATAGACCTCGAACTCAGGCATTAGGCTGTGGATCTCAGGTCGGCGGTCGTATATGTCCTGTTTTAAAAGTTGAGAAGCTTCGTCTTCTGTAATTTTTGCTCCAGGTATTGCGCGATCACCGGTATGTCCGTGTCCGATGGTAGGTACATCCCCCCGGGTGGGTACCGTCGTGGTTTCGAGCATTCCTTCTTGTGCTTTTAGCTCTTTATACAAATCTCGCTCCCATTGAGGAACACTTTCAACCTGGGATTGAGGAGTTAATTCAAATAATTCCTCAATTTCACGCCTTTTTGACTCTTCAAGATTCATTTTCGATCGTTAAAGGCTCCTCTTTTACGGATTCTGCGTAAACATCGACGATTTCGTTCAAATCCATGCCAGAACTGCGAAATCTGGACAAAATATCACCGGTGCTGATCTCTTGAGAATTGTCTTTAGAGACGGTAATTTCCGCTCTGGTGGCCGGTTTTCCAAATCCGTACTCTAAAAGCAACTTTGCGGCAGTTATTCGAACCGTGTGACTAGCAACTTCTTCGTATTCTACCCCTCTTTGCCCGTCTTCCCGGTTTCTGCGGACGGTTTGTTTAGCTTTAAGCCCGTCACGCAAAGCGGCTACAGCTAATTCAAAGTCATCATCGTGGATGAATTTGTGTACATCTTCACGCAATCGAGTAGTTTGTTTAGTTGGCATACGCTGAAAGGAGTCCTCTTTGCGATACAATGTAACTTTTTGGTACCCGGGGTGCTAGCGGTTGGATATGATGTACCTGGCATAAACATATCGACCCGGACATGTTTAAACTTTTCTTCTTTTTCGACAGATCCAGAGGGAAGCGGCCCGAAAAGATTGTTTTTTATTTCTGTAATTGATAGTCGACTGCGAGTGGTAGTGATAGTTGGTACCCCGTGGGAGGTGGGGGGCGGTCTACTACACCACACCTATGCGACTTGATACTCTAGTCAGATACAAAGTCGATACACTTGGCACTGCTGACCTTGGCATCATGCTGATGGTCAACGACTTAGGGTCGACAGCACACTAGATTCAGAATCTAGTCCAAGGTCTTGGGTCGCAGGCTTTGACGCAATCGTCCCTTACCCTCAATCATTATGCGTCATAAAATATGTGGCAATGGAGGATTGTGTCAATCTAAGGGCAGGAGCTTTAGCGACCACTTTTAAAGGACTCGGAACAAAAAAAGACCTCAGCACCGTGATAGTACTGAGGTCGTTGGTTAAGGGTTAAGACTGGAGGGTTACAGCGTTGTAGAGCGTGTCGCCTTGATCTGATTTTGTGACATCGCATTCGTATTCATCACCTATTCGATCTTGAAGATTCTTTTCGAAATGCTCGAATACTTCTTTCTTTGAAGCACTTTTTACTGGGCGAGGGATATCGAATACACGCATCCATTTACCAAGTAACCAACCGTGCTTAGTAGATGTTTTGGAGAACATTTCGGTGGCGACGCCTGTGTAAGCGTCGTGAACGAATGTTAAACGGATCTCGGATGTGTTACTTTTTACATTAAGTAACTTGAGCTCGTGCTTACCTTCTGGAATGGGGTCGTTACCGATGAAGGAGTCGAAGTCGAAATCGTCTGCAACTGAAGTAGCGTTATTGTCAGAACCGAACATGTCTTGATTTTCGATAGTCATGATAGTGAACGAACAACGAGGATAATATATTGGTTAAGGATTATTCATGCTTACCTAACTGTAAGGTAAACAAGCCTCGTTGATCACACTATGAAATCTAGCAACACGGCAATGAATGGAGGGTTTTGATTGCAAAGGAGGCCTGTACATATTGAGCATCAGCAATCTAAACACCCACCGAGCGAAGCGAGGACACACTTAAGATGTAACGCATTCGTATATTGGTAATGTATGATAGTACGCTAGCCATAGGACTCGGGACAAAAGAATAGCCCCGCCCGTGTAACCAATACGGACGAGGCTATAGGTTATTTTGCTATCGACTGAACAACTGCTCCATGACTGGACGCATTATTCTAAAGGTCTCCATGAACTTGTCGTGATTTTCATCACTTGTTGTTGTACCTGTGTAGTACAGATTGAAGTCACCTGTTTGAGAATTGGCACGCATACGAGATTGTATTTGTGCATAGATTGATCCACCACTCCACTTACTTTTGTGTGTTTGTTGAGTGAATCGATATGTTATGAAACAGTCGCATACTGATATAGCTACAGTATTTTCTGGTAGTTCATAGGTACGAAGAGTAGATTTGTGGACCGGTATATTTAGATTGTTTAGTTTGAGTTTACTTTGTAATCCTCTTTTACTACGGATACTAATTGGTAATGGTGTATTCATGATGCAAGATTGATGTAGTCGTTAATGAACTGTTTTGCTTTATCGTTTAACGAGTAGTTTACATCAGTTATTAATCGAAGCATTGGATAGTTACGCTCAAGCCAGTCTAGTTCTTGTACGAAGTATTCGCTTTGTTTAACTGCTTTGAGATGTATACCGAAACGAAAGACATTACGGAGGCCATGTGTAATGTTTTTACTTCGTTGATTTTCGATACTTGCAAGTTTAGCGATGCGTGGGTGATCGCAGGTTTCTAGATATTTTACTATTTGCCAGTTCCACATTGGGTGGACATAGCTTGATGATAGTTGTGACCCAAACAAGTAGTTTGTTGGGTTGCTTACTTCATATTCTTCGAGGCGTAGTTTGTAATACGCATCGAGTGTGATCCATTCATCATTGTCTTGAACTTTTTTAACATAATGTTTTTTGACACCGTTAATTACAGGAATTTTACCTTCTGCACAGATGTACTTAATTGCAGCTTGTAGATCACCTAAGTTCTCAAGCATATCGCCATGGCCTTGCCAGTCGAAGCGATCAAGTGGGACATATACATACTTGCCAGTGATGTCGCATTTAACTGGATCTTGTTCTTCAGTAAGACGATCAGATTTGAGTGTTGCTGGTTTGACATGACATACATTGATACGCACGGGTTTTACTGTTTCTGTAGTACCATCCGATTTAGTGATGATAGTACGATTGGCAGGCATGGGTATTACATTAGTTAGATCAGTGTAGTCAGCATATTCTAATTTGGGTGTGATATTGTTTAGAGCTGCTTCTGGAATAACCACGAATGTGTCTTCATTGTTGTTACCGTTGTTAGCTTGAAGCGTACGAATTCTACGAGTTGCATTAGCTAACGGTATTTCATCTGTATTGTGTACACAGATAGTCATGTTAGCACGCAGTCCGAATCCGGTAATATCTTTATCTTTAGTGAATACATAGTTTTCTGATCGCCAGCTTTTCTTTTTACGGAAGTGTTTAACGGCTGTATGTCCTTTAGGTAGTGATATAGTAGATATTAGTTCTTGACCTTGCCACTGAGCATTAGCTTTGATCTGTTGGATAATACTTCCAGGTAAATCATCGTCATAATGAAATGATTTGATACTTGCATTGATACGACCGGGTTCATTAGCAACAAGTTTTGATAGTCTAGATGCTAGATCAATGAGCATATTATTAGACATAGCTACAAGTGCATTGCGTGTTCTGTCTGTATATTCAAGAGACTCACGATTAGCAGCGATATCTAGTGAACCAAGAGGTGCATAGAATATAACATTACTGCATTGAATTAACGCTGAACCTTTACCAGTTATGTTTGCTGAATCTGCATTTAATGGATAGCAAATGTTACCCATTACAACGAATGCATTGCGATGGTTTTGATAGTGGTAAGGTCTTTGAGATTCTTTGGTAATTGCCCAGTCATCTGTTGATTCGAACATCTCTAATTTAGGTAACTCGCAGTTAATGATTGGTTTTGTACGCCAGTATTTGAAGAACTTTTTGGCTTTGCTTATGCAATCATCAATGTCTTGTTTTCTAATAGTTACACGAACTTCTGTACCTGTAGTACCAGTAGTATTTTCTGTGCTGTTAAGCATACTGATTGTACCACGCTTGGATTCATCAATGCGTGCTAGCCAAGTAGTTATTTTATTAGTTGTATAACTAATAACTTGGAAGCTGTCGCCATATGCGAAGCCAGCTTTGCAGCCGATACCTAGGCAACCGGTATAGTCGTTACTGTTACGCTTGGTACTTGCACCGTATTTGACATAGAGCTGGCATACTTCTTCATCAGTTAAGCCATAGCCGTAATCGCGGAATGATAGTGTTGAATCGTTTAGTGATGGCAGTTTTACATTGATGGATGCATCTTTACCTGCTTCGATATTGGCATCTACTGCGTTGGTAGAATATTCACGAATGACTGCGAGTAATTTGTCGGAATAGATTTGAGATCTGAGTATGCCCATGATGTGGGATAGGTCAGATTCTTCGATGCCGAAGTCAGCGGCTTTAGTAATGTTGGTTTGATACTGTTGTTTATCTGTTGATAGCTTCATAATAATAAGAGGAGCAGATTATAGACATGCTCAGGTCATATGGTGTGTGGATAAGATTAGAATGATTGTTCTGTTAGCATAACAGACCAGTCATTGTGATGTGTATTGAAGGATAGTTGCACTCTGTATTCGCTATGATTACGGATAGCATCCATGATCATATCAATGTTTGCATCTGGGAATTCTTCTTGAACTTGGCTGAGCCAGATTGTGTTGTGCTCGGCATTGTCTTCTATGTAGTCGAATAGCTGGATAAGCTCGTCTGTTTCGTGACCGTATGCACCGTCGTTTAGAACTTGGCGGTTTGTACATTCGTCGATTACTTTGTATTTGCATACACGAAGCTTACCGAAGTCGCATTCATTAGGTACGGATACAATGTCAGTTGGACTGTACTCTACAATTAGTAGTTTACCGTCTCTAGATGCCCAGCTGTCTGCGTAGTCATGTGAACCTACATGCAGACCGGATGAGCAACCGTTGTTTGGATCGTCATCTACATTCATGCGTGGCATTTCGATTGTAGATCCTACAGTATTTAGAACCTGACCGGATTTGTTAACTACGCCTTGAATGATAGTGTTCTGCGTGTTGCCATATTTGCTGTAGTAGTCATCTTGTACGCCTTTGTAACCAATAAGATTACCTTCTTCAGTCATGCACATACCAGTATGTGTGATGAAGTTATAGGCTTGTTGACGACAACGATAACTTGGGTTGGCATGCAGTTTTTCGATGAATCGAAACCAGCGATCTAGATTAGTATGACCTTCTGCAATTAGATCAGTAAGCTTTTTGGCTTCGGCTGTATGAATCTCGTTATCGTCTAAGAAGACTTGATCACCTGTTACACGAACACGACCGTTGGTCATATTGCATAGGACTTGGGATTCGTCCATTAGGTCGCGAACTTGTTGTTCGTCGTTATCTTTAATCGCATCGAGTATACCTTTGTAGTTGATACGGTCGTTAGTAATTTCGATCGGTTTGTTGTTTTGATGATCGAAGATGAATACGGAATTATTTCCGAATGAGTATGATATATTTTTCATATGGTGTGTGTTTGATTATTAGTTTAGATATTTTGCCCAATACATTGAGCTGTCTTGTTTTTGTATTTTATCCCAGAACAAGTTACGGGAGATAACCGGTGGTATGCCGTATGAGTTAGACAATTCATTCCAGTAATCTTCGTAATATGTGTACTGAGCGGGTGAAGCACCACGATCGACATCTTCCCAGCCGAAGGCTTTGAACATGTGTCGATCAATACATATTATTTGTGCATCGAGCGGTCTGATCATTTCGATAGCGAATGATGTTTTTGCCAATCCTAGTTTCTTGAGCATTTTTGCAAGTTTGTTACGCCACGATTGCCAGTTGTCTGGTTTTGGAGTGAACAAGTTGCGGTGTCTACGCCATAGATACTGTAGATTATCAATACCGGTAGCTTTGATTTGATACATGCCACCTTGACTGTTTTTAAGCATACGATGCAGAGAGTTGTATGTTGTATCTTCATTGGTACGCTTAATTGCATTGTATTGATCGCAGCTATTTGCCCAGCTTGTATGAACCGTACAGTATGCAAATCGATAACGATTGATATGCTCGCGATCTGATTTAGGCATGATAGTTTGCCAATCAGTTTTGTAGCGATCAACTGTGTTGTTATCGATTGTTGCAAAGAACGATTCAATGCGTTTTCTGCACGCTCTTGGAACGCTTATTATATCCTGTCCATCCATGATCTTTTAGTTGGGTTAGAGCTTTACTTGCACACGATCCTTTTGGTTGAGTACCGTGAATGAGTTGGGCGAAGCTGGGGCCACGAGTATATGCGTGGCTGTCGTTTTGATCTATTTCTAGACCAAGCTTGTTAGCTTCTTCATGACTATATACGACACGAGCAGACTTGAGGTCATATCGATCAATTAGTTGATCGTATTTACCGCCATAACTTGCATTGAGCTCGAAGTTGCTAGGTATTTGGTCAGTTAGTGTAGTCCATAGGTCTAAGCGTTTGGTATACGCATAGAACCATGTAGGAGCATATTTAGTTGCTAGATCCATCCATGCTAGGAAGTAACTTTTATTGAAGAAGTCACCACCTACATGAGCACGGATGATAGGTCGTTGGCCGTGATCATTTATGTAATTATCGTGCACTCGTTTGAGTGACGCATTAAGAATCTCGAATGTTCTTTTTCGAGATTGGTTTTTTAGTTTGATTAGATTGCTCCAACGCTGATTACGCAGATTTTTATATATAGCTTCCATTGAAGCTGCATAACATCTGAATTCAGTATTAGGACCGTCTTTGATTTTACCAGTAATCATATCAGCCCTGGACAGACATTTGTCTGCCGCAGGACATGTATGACCAGACGGTAATGATAGATGGATAATGCGTTTTGGTAACTTTGCGTTACCTACATTCCATGTAATTTTATTCTGTATTTCCATTGTAGACAGGGGGGACAACCCCCTAATTTGTATTGTTCGTAGTAAACGATGCGTTGTTTGCACTTTGGGCAGATACGCAACGAGTTATAGATTTCAGCAGTGCTATTAGCTTCTGCGATCTCGGCAGGTGTATGTTTTTTACGATTGCTAAGGATCTTTAATGCAGCCCGTAGGTTAATTTAACGCTAGCAAGGTTTGAAGTTTTTCAGGCTGACGAGCTTCGATTGCATCTGAACAATGAGTATCGAATATACTGTGCAATGCTATGCCACGCTTGCTGGAATCTGCGATGCTGGTGGGACATTCTTTATATATTTCTGTAAATGCATTGAACAATGACCATGCATTACCAGGAGCGAACTCGTCATGAGATGGTGATTCATACTCATCAATTACTTTGTTTAGCTTACTTGCTGGTATTGCTTGGTTGTTACGACAGGCTTCGCCAACGATACGATATACTTCATTACTGCTGATAGTAGTATCTTTGTAACCGTCGTATCGATGTTCCTGACTGGTCCAGTTATTGATAATGTTATCGAACATACCTGAGACACGGTTATTAAAGTTATCGTGTACATTCTTTGTATGTTTACTGCTGATAATATGTTCACCAGAGAAGATCATATTACTACATACGATGACACGGGAACCTGAACAGGCAGCGGCACCGAAGCGTTGGTTATGACTGTTACGAATACCAAGCATGTTCTCGAAGGATCCATTACTGGATTCCATGAACATGGTAGCGAACATATCTTGATATGGTTGGCGTACTTTTTTGTCATAGACATCAACGAGTTGATACTTGATTTCACGAACATTGAGATCACGGTGTAACGCTTCTTCAATAACTGTATTCATTACATCTGAATGAGGTACAGGACGCCAAGTATTGGTAGCTTGGGGCGTTGCTGATTGGATGATAGTCTCGTAGTCGACTGCGTGTGATTTATTTATTTTCATTTGTTATATGGTGTGTGTTTATTTTTATGCTGATATTGCGATGACATTGTCATCTACGGCTGTGAACGAATCAGATAGATCGATAAGATCGCTGATTGGTTCAGGAGTTATTTTGTAAGTGTGTCCACCACACTTTACTTGAACAATATTGGACAGTTTTAAGCTGAAATATTGTTTACTTGATGGACGATATCCTGTGAATTCATGACCAGATATATTGAACATTCTATACGCAGTAATGATGTCGTTGGTTGGTTTGCTTGGGCTCTTGCCCGTACCTTTGACATGTTTGCGTACAGATAATCTGACATTATCTTCACGATAGGTTCCATCTACTTTTATGTATTGCACCCAAAAGATTTTAGATCCGAAACTTTTGAGTAGTTGTAGTAGTTTTTGTCGATGCATATGGTGTGTGATTTCTATTAGTTATTTGGTTGTTGTTTATGCTGCTGCGGATTCTTTCCATAGTTCGATGTCAAGATCTGCAGGAGACATGTTGAATTTGCATGAAGCACCTAGGAACATAGCTTCAAGACGAGCATATTCGTCTGGATCTTGAGGCGTTTGTTCAGGTACTGGATATTTTGGAAATTCTCGAGCAAGCCAGCGAAGTATGTGTACATCTAGAACAGCTACTTCTGCCCATGGTCTGGTATTTACCATGTAGAAGGATGCAGTTTTGAGTCCTAGGCCGGGGATGATAGTTAGCTGCTCTCTGGTCGCATTACGAAGGAAGTCACCTGATCGGATACGAGTACCGTCGAGCTCGCCAAAGCCGATAGTTTGCCAGCATTTTATTAATCGTTCGTATTGACCGATACCATTCTTTTTGAGTAACGAGCGTATACGATTACCATGCGAGCGTATAACATCGGTTGCAGAGCATTCTTCAATAAGTTTGTTGAACCTGGGTGTTATGGTTGATGATTTTTTACCTGGAGTAACTGTTGTCCAGAGCAAGAATTCTGTGAGCTCGCCTACTGAGCGAGTGAATTTTTGTGGGTTTTTATAGTCGATAGTCATAATGGTGTGCGGTTAGTTATTCATGTTCAGGTCCTAGCCTGATGTCGAAGTTGGTTGATGTGATAGTGATCTTGCCTCCACCTGCATTTTTGAGGCGGGCTTGAAGTGTTTGTAGTTCTTCTAGTAGTTCTTTCATGATGGTGTGTGGTTAATTAATTTTTGATAGTATCAATGACGCAGTCTTCAGGACGGGCGATACTGTCGTGAGGATTGCCCGTTAGGTTAGCAACGCTGATGTGCAGATGCAGATCTTCTGAATGAAGGAAGCTGAAATCGTGTACTTGGTGGGCTAGGCTAAATTTTGAATCGTCAATAGATATCCAAGCTGATTTTTTGTTTTGGTTTTTGCTTACATGTATGTCGGCTAAGTTTATTATGCCTATTAATTCATGAAGTTGAGGTTTATGAAGATTTACTGATTCTGTTTTTATGGGTGAATTTGGTGGTGGAGCCCCAAGACTGATATGGAAGCTGGGGAGCATGGTTAGTCTATGCTTGGATTGATGTACCCAGTTATCTTCTTCGTTTTTGTAGTTGTCACCTATAACAGGGTTATAGTCTGTGCCGTCTCCGTTGTTTTCATAGAGGCTGCTTATTTTTTGATTGAGATGTTTATGAATGACACTGTCTGGATCGATATCGAGACACATGTAAGAGGACGATTTTATGTTTAGATTTAACATGATGGTGTTTGGTTAATTGTATTAGGAAGGATCTAAAGTAGTTATTTTATCTTTTATTTCGTACGCTTTACATTCGAGGTATTCGCATAAGTTTGTTTGCCATGTAGGTCCTCTGTTTCCATTGCAACACGGTATGTATTTTGGGAATTCTGCTTCATAAGGACGATCTACGAATTTTAATTTTACCCACAGATTTTCAAAGAAACTTCTTGATTTTATGTGCCAGAAATTCCAAGCACGGTTTAATATGTATAATTGTGTTTTGTATAGTAACATTTTCATGTTCATATTTAGTATTTATTTGGTTGGTTACTTGCCCGAGATCCAATGCCTCGAACTTCACAATATGAAATCTAGCAACACGGCAACGAACGCAGCATACCAAACCCAAGCAACAACCCAGCACCCACACAGCATACAGATCACATATTGTAATGGTAGGTTGGCTTGCTGAGATTTGTATATTTGGCTAAACTCACGCAAATGCATGATAGTTGCTAGCCAATGGCAGTGACCCCCAGCAAATGTATGATAGTTGCGAGCCGATCGAATGCGGTTGACGGGGGGTGTTTTACTAAGTATTTCGGGACTTGTATCTGATAGCAACATATGGTGTGTGGTTAGACTGATGCACGGGGTCAAGCTTGCAGGCTTGGCCCCATCTTTTTATATCATGTTAGGTGGACATATCGTGTCCATCAGCTTGATTTCCGTCACGCTTTTCAATGCTATTGAAATCCTCAAGGCCATCGGCAACACGGCGAAGGGCGTAACGTACTAATTGACTGAATGAAAGGTCGAGTTCAACAGCAAGCCGGGCGTATTGCTGCTTTAACTCTCTCTCCATTGTTACGGAGACCCGGATTACATCCGAAGTCGGTGGTTTCTTTTTCATAAGTCAAAGGAAATGAGTTAAAGTTTAGTAGTTGCAAGTGTTAACAAGCAATTCAACAATGTTATACACTCAACGCACATTCGATTGATACTAGTAGAACATTGCTCGAATATGTATAACATGCCAGCACCACGGAACTATAAGAAAGAGTACAAAGCGTACCACGCTAAACCAAAGCAAAAGAAGCGAAGGGCTCAGCGAAATAGTGCGAGGTCAAAAATGGTAAAAGCTGGTCGTGCTCGAAAAGGTGACGGCAAAGATGTCGATCATAAGAATCGAAATACCGCAGACAATAGATCAAAGAATCTAAGAGTCGTTTCAAAAAGCAAAAATAGAAGCTTTTCCAGACCAAAGAAGAAGGCTGCTCCTAAAAAACGCAAGTAAGTGGACTTAGGTCAAAAGCCGGAGTTCGCAACTCATACCCATGTGTTTGCGGATCACGATAACGGCTATGTTTTGGTAGTTTACTCAAAATTACCACATATCGATTGGCCGACCACACTCATAATGGTCGCTAAATCCAAACTTAGTTGGTTTAAGTAAATATACCAGCTTAGGGTTCTATTTTGCCCAAATATGGTATCAAACCGCCTCAAAAAAGTGAAACCATATTTACGAGTGCTTGATATTCAAGTACTTACGAAAGAAATATGGTTTTATGGTTTATGGTTTATGTTTTACCCTGTGACCTGGGGGAACCCCACCGGGGAGGGTATCCTCCTTCCCCTATATATAATATATACTTTCTATAGAATATTAAATATAAAACCATAAAACCATATTGCATTTGTAGCTATGTTGATTATCAACGACTTATGAAAATGCTTTTACTTTCGAGGTTCGAGACGGAACCATATTCGATACCTCCGACCTCCGACCCGAGACTTTCGAACCTGTACCTGTCCGCATATCGACAGGAACACCGGTTCGAGGCGCATGAAGGGGGTCAGGAGACCTTAAGCAGTCTTCCGAGGGTCAACACCAAGCTCACGGAGTCGCGCCTCATATTCAGCCTCTTTTAAAACACGATCTCTTTCCTTCTCTTCGACTTGGCTCATTTTTTCGACCAGAGCCTCGCGAATTATGTCCGAAAGCGAAGTATTTTCGACTTTTGCGCATTGACCTAAGGCCTCGTACATCGACCTTGGAAGTCTTACGGCACAGGTTATGTCTTTATGCTCACGGTCTAGACCGAGCGATTTTGAGGGGGGTTTCGTACTTTTTTTCGTATTTTTTGTATTTTTCATAGGGATTAGGGTGTGTGGTGTATAACAATGTATACACAAAATGTAGTGCTTTGCAAAAAAATTATTGACTAACTGTACTACACCTAGCGCATCCCTGTTGAATAGTGCAATTCCAACCAGTTGCATAACAATGACTATGTAATGTATAACAGTTGAATGTCGAAAGATACGCAGTTAAATATACGGGTTGAATCCTCCTTAGTGGAAGCGTTGAAGAAGCAGGCAGAAGTTGAGGTTACTACACCTAGTCAACTTGTGCGCAAGGCAGTGACCTTATACCTCCGCGACCAATGACCTCCGGCCGAGGGCTATTGGCCTTTGACCCGGGCGTATCCGGTGGATGGGCATGGCTTGCACCTAACAGCGATGATATGTCTGTATATGCCTGGAGGACTGAGACTGAGTTCTTAGAATTTTTGGATCCTATAAATCCCGCTGGATATACTGCGATTGTCGAGGATGTACCCGCCTATGTTTCCTCTATGACTAGTAATGCTAGTTCATTTAAGCTTGGATATAATTTTGGATTCTTGGTCGGAGCATTGCGGGCTCGTCGCTTTCCGGTCGAATTGGTTAAGCCTCGGGAATGGCAGAAAGGATTGCGAGGCTTGAAGCCTAAGATGGGATATACTGATCGCAAGCGTACGATTAAGGATAATGCTGCGCGATTATATCCCGGTCTTAAAATTACTAATGCCAATGCGGATGCTGTAATGATCATGGATTGGAAATTGAATCGCGATGCTTGAGATCTGGGCAGTTCTATTTTGCGTTCTTATAGCCTCCTTATTTCTAGCTGATATTTTATGATTACCGCTGATGGATTTGACAGCTGCCTAATTGGCAAGGATTCGAAGGACCGAGCGATCTATGATGCGGATGCTATGATAGAGACCTTGGTTGTCCGCGATGATATGACGCATGAGGATGCGGTGGATTATTTTTGGTATAATATAGATGGGGCTTATGTCGGGGATGACACGCCGATCTATGTATTTTTAAATTATGAACGATAATATAGTAGAAGAGTCTAGAATAGATGGGCGTACCGGGCATGAGATTGTTGGATCAATTGATGTCATCCGGATTGATCATGAGGATGGGGCTCCTCGTCCATATCATTTGGAATTGGAGATTGATGATGAACTTGCTGGGCAGCTTATTAAGTACGGCAGCGAGGTATTTTCTGAGGTTGATTTATTATCCTCGGGCATCCGTGCCGGATTGATTGAACGAATTGCTCGTCGGGATTCCGCTTAGATAAAGGGCCGGAGGCCTTTGTGCCTTTGCGCCTCAAAAGTTAAGAAAATGATTGATAAACTTATTTGTGTATCAATGAGGGCGTGCTAACATTTTTTTTAAATAAATGTTTGACTGATGTATAACATTGTGTGTACATTGGTGGAACATGCATGAGGCATGCCCCGGCTGCAACCGGGGATCTTAAAAACAATAACCCACACACCATATGACAGAAAAATTCATAAAGCTTACGAACTCCAGCCAACGACCTTTGGCTGTCAACCCGAGGCATATTGCCATGGTCCTGCCGGTCAATATCCCGGAGGATAAGAATCGGGCTGGAGTAAAGAGTACAATAATATTTTCGGGCATGCCTGTGGCGATGCTTGATACTGCTAAGGTTGTCCGTCCTGAGATGGTCAATGTTTTAGAATCCTATGATGAGGTCATGAATCTCATCGATGCGGGAGGCTGCTGCTCATGAGCGAGGATAAATTACACCCTGCTGCCGATGCTGTGCTTCGGAAGTTTGTTTTAAATCTCTGGGCCTTTGAGCGTGATGTTTACGATCTTCAGCAAGAATACCCGAATAAGTTCTCTTATCCTATTTGGGATACAGAGAACAATTGCGAGTATACCGCGGAGCGTACACCTAACCAAGAAGTTGGAGATATCTATTCCGAAGTAATTCCTTTGACTGATCAGCTTCTTACATTGCTTGGTTTCGACAATATAGAAGCTCTTGAAGAATCCATGGTAGCGGAGGCGGAGGCAGCATCATGAGCGAGGATCTTTATACCGATCGGGAATATAACCTTATTCTCATGCGTCTTGAGCGTTGGCTTGACGAGCTATCGGCCAAAGGCCCTGGGCATGTATCCGAAGTCTATAAGCAAATGGCACGGATCATCGATAATGATCGTGCGCCCTGCATAGATTTTAATCACCAAAAAAATTACAGATAGAAATAGAAATATAAAATGAAAATGTCGGCGGAAATATTAGAAAATAAAATAGAACAATTAGAGGTTGTAGTGGAAGGGCTTCTTGATCGCATGAATGCGTTCGAGACTCGATTAAAAGATGTAACCTCGGGGAGCGCGCTTTATGTCGATGCTGACCGGGCGCTTGTATCTTCTCGCCCTGCTGATCTCGATTACATTCGTAGCGAAATCCGTAAAGGGAGCACACGCTTTCAAGAGCGTGCGGTATAACCAATGAATTGTCCTAAGTGTGGAACAGATACATACACCAAAGAAACCCGTCGGCCAGCCAATAAGCGGTATACCCGACGACGTCGTTCATGCCCTTCTTGCGGATGCCGGTTTACTACGAAAGAAATACCGGCGGAAGAATTCAAAGTCATCATGCAAGAAGTCCAAAGACTCCGAAAAGCGTACCAAAAAGCCCAAGCCCAAGCCGCAGCCTAAATCTCAGGATGAATTGCGTGCTCGTATTGAATCTCAATTTGATTTCGATGCTACCGATGCTGATCAGCGATTGCGCGAGTTCATGCTTCGCGAGCGTACACTGCTTGAGAAAGATGGTAGTGAAAGCTTGTACGAACCTAATGAGAATCGCAGCTATACCCTTGAAGAGATTGGCACCGTCATGGGAGTTACCCGTGAGCGTGTTCGTCAGATTGAAGAGGCTGCGCTTCGTAAATTATGGCGGCTTATTCGAAGCATTAATATGCGCGAGGATTTAGAGGAGTCGGATTGGATAAACGGATTAACTGAACATAAAGGCGATGACCCAACAGTCTACTACCCCGACTCTATTTGATTGGCAGATTTTTCATGCGAAAGTCTTAATGACTTCGCTGCTTAATCATGGCTATGCTAAGGATGGATCTGATACCGGAACCGGTAAGACATTTGTCGCGCTTTATTTGGCTAAGAAGATGGGCCTTGTGCCCTTCGTCCTTTGTCCTAAGTCCGTTGTCCCGGGCTGGAAAGATACGATGCTTAGCTATGGCTATGAGCCTTCTGATCAGCATGCCTATACCTACGAGAAAATGATTCGCGGAAGTACCGAGTTTTATGACGGGTCTAAATGGTTGCTCAATCCCAAGAAGGCGCTTGTCATATTTGATGAGGATCATCGATGCAAAGGGAATAAATCCAAGAATGCAAAGATGATGATCGCGGCAAAGACTGCTGGCTTAAATATACTTTGTCTAGGTGCGACTAGTTGTACCAATCCTACAGAGATGAGAGCACTGGGTTATGTTCTCGATCTGCATGATGATAAGGGTTGGTGGCGTTGGTCGCTTAAAAATGGTTGTAAGCGTGGATTGTTTGGAGGCCTTGAGTTCAAAGGATCCAAAGCAGTTCTCAAACGCTTACATGATCATATATATAAGAATGGTGCTCGGGGGAGCAGGATCAAAATTGCAGACCTGCCCCCCGGTGCCTTTCCTAATTCTAATATCATTGCCCAGGGATATGATATTTCCGGCCGTGCTGACATTGATTTGATCTATAGTGATTTGAAGGCTGAATTAACTGCGCTCGAAGGTAAGAAATATACTGATACTGATAATCCATTGGTTGCTCAGCTTCGTGCTCGTCAGGAAATTGAATTGTTAAAGGTTCCATTATTTGAAGAACTTGCTCGGGATGCGTATGAGTCTGGAAATAGTGTAGCAATCTTTGTAAATTTTCGTGAGACCATGGAAGTTTTGCTTCGCCGGCTTGCTGGTCTGTGTGAAATTCGAATGATTCATGGCGGACAGACAGAGACTGAGCGTGAGCTTCAATGCTTAGGATTTCAAAATGATGCTGCCCGAATCATGCTATGTACCATTCAGGCGGGAGGGACTGGCGTTTCTTTGCACGATATAAATGGCAATCATCCTCGGGTATCTTTGATATCCCCTACCTTTTCTGCGATTGATTTCAAACAGACTCTTGGACGGATTCATCGAGCCGGAGCTAAGAGCCCTGCTGTTCAAAAGATTGTATTTGCTGAAGGGACAGTTGAGATGCGCGTTTGCAAATTGGTTAAGCGTAAGCTCGATAATTTAGATCTCATTAATGATGATGAGCTCAACCCGATCCTTTAGCATGAAACACCTTGGGGCCATAGCTCAGTTGGAAGAGCGCCTGATTTGCATTCAGGAGGTCGTCGGTTCGATCCCGTCTGGCTCCACCAAATTTAAATTCGCTCCCATAGCTCAGTTGGTAGAGCACATCCATGGTAAGGATGGGGTCATCAGTTCGAATCTGATTGGGAGCTCCATTATTAAATTATGAAATATAAAATATACCACCTAATTAAAAAACTTTTAACCTTCAGCCGTCGACTTTTGGCCAAAGAAGAAAAACCTTTAGAAAGACCATTTTTATAATTGCATTTGTTCTGCATACGTATAACACTTAACAAATCGCCTGGCTGCAACTAGGCAAAACCTAAAAACCGCACACCATTATGAGATTTAATCCAGATTATTTTGAACCATCTGAAGAGCCTGAAGAAGTTGGCTTGGATGAATTATTAGTCGAGAGTAAGACTCGGACAATAGATACTCTGAGCGAGTTACCTAACGAGCACAAGGAGCAGCTTGAAGAGCTACGGACTCGCATCAATGAGATGACCGAGCACGAGGAAAAACTTAAGCCCGAGCGAGATGGCTCGGTTACTTATACTGCTTTTCAAGAGCTTCAAATCATGCATTTGCAACAAGAGGTCCGGCAGATCCACGGCATGCTTTTAATGCTGGCCAAGGCAATAGATAGTAAACGCGACAAAGACGGGGAGGCTAAATAGATGACTATGGATGTAGAAAAAAAGGCGGAGTTATCAGAGATCATAAAGGGCGATCTTCCGGTCATTAAAATTGGTAAGACTTGGGATGAAATGTTCACCCATATGGATCTTGAGATGGAGGAGGATACCAAGGCCATGCTCGTAGCATGGGGCAAAGAGATTGCTACCGATGATGAATATGCGGAGATCGCTATTCGTCGTGGGCTTGAGGAGTTTATTGAGAAGTACGGAGATAAGGAGGAGGCGAGCGATGAAGATAACAATTGAGAATCTAGGTGCTGAATTTAGTTCGGATATTGCAGACGACTGCACCCTTGATCAGGTCCTAATAGCTATGAAAGGTTTGCTTGTGGCCGCCGGCTTTCATCCTGTGACTGTCGACCAAGAAATAATCCCCAATGACTGGGCAATATCGGAGGTATTTTCTGATGAGCAGTCCTGAAGAACATCATGAGCTCGGGCCGAGCACATTAAAATATGTAGAGATCTGCCCGAGCTATCGAAGCAGTAATGAGACCAACATATTTGCTGAGGAAGGTACTCTTTTGCACTCCGCTGCCGAGACCGGGAATATGGATGGTTTAAACGATGAGCAGATCCGATTGGTCGTATCCTGCCTTGATTATATTCAACCCTTGGAGGATGCCGCAGATGATATCTATAAAGAATTACGAACAACCATTCGTCATGGAGAAGAGTAGCGATGGATATCGACTTGTCCTTCTCTTTGATCGAAGTCCTGTGTTGGCTTCTGGGATTATACAGCGCAGTGACGGGCTTTATATTAATACTCCTGACGATGTGTTACCTGTGTACGCATTCAAAATGGAAAAAGAATTAATGAGATTATTAAAAGATAACCTGGAGGCTTGGTATGAGTAGCAGCAAAATATTTGGAACAGTTGATCGAGTAATCATTAAAGGTACTCATGTTGACTTGGTTGATTTTAAATTCGGCGTTGGAGAAATTGACGATGCTGATGTGAACATACAGGGGCAGGCGTATCTTCTTGGGGTCATGGATAAATTCCCAGAGTTACAGACTGCTACGGTTCATTTTATAATACCGCGCCGTGATGAGGTATTGACTCATGATTATAGCCGTTCGGACATGGAAGATATTCGACTGCGCATAAACATGATAGTTGAGAAGGCCGAGCTTGAGACCGCCGAAGCGATACCTAATACCGAGGGCTGTAGGTACTGTAAGCACAAACTTTCATGCCCTGCCCTATCTGAAAAGATGCTTCCATTGGCTAAGAAATATAGCGCGAGTGTTGAAGACTTTGAGATGAGCCTATGGGATAGTTACAGCCCGGAAAATGTTGAGAATCCTGTCGTCCTAGCCAAGATGCTCAATGTCGCACAGGTTGTAGATAAATGGCAGGCTGCTGCAAAGAAACAGGCAACAAAATTGGCTGTCGAACAGGGTGAGGAGATTCCAGGGTACGATTTACATTATCGAACTGCTAGCTTGAAGATTGAAGATACTCAAGGTGCATACGATGCGGTTGAACATTTGCTCAGCCCTGATGAATTCATGAATGCTTGCGATATTAGCCTTCCGAAGCTTGCTAAGAAATACTCAGAGAAATTACCTCGCGGAGAAAAGAAGACCGCTCGGGGCACTATAGAATCGAGCCTTGAAGAGTCAGGAATATTGCCAGCAGAAGAGGATCGGGACCGGAGTCCATATTTACGGAAAAGTAGAAACCTTTAGTTTTGAATTCCGTGTATAACATTTCACATACAATACAATAACAAATAATAAAAGGAGATATAAAATGGCTAAAACAGCATTATCAGAAAAGCAGTCCGAGGAGACTGCATTAACAAACGCGAGCGGTGACATCATTGAGGGCAGTCCTACTGCATCATTGACGATTCAGCCCGGCGCGGGATTGGTGGGGGACTTCGATGCTAGCGATATCAGCTTTCCGAAGTTACAAATTGCTCAGGGTGTTGGCGCACTGTCTGAGACATTCAAGAAAGGAACTATTGTTCTCGATGGCGAGTTCGATATTAGTGATGGAACGAGCGATGTAGAGATTACTGTCTGCCGGATTGGAAAGATGTTCGAAGAAAATATCGAATGGGATTCCGGCGAGATTCCACGGATCTTCAATTCTAAGGCTGAGGTTCTCGAAGCTGATCCGGAAGCTACCTTCGTCTGGGCGGATGGCACACCGGCTAGCTGGAAACCAATCGCTGATGCACTTGTCTGCATTAAGGGCGAGGATCCAACTAACTTTCCATTCGAATTCGACGGGAATAATTATGCCTTCGCAATCTGGAGAATTAAAGGAACTGCATATAAGCATGCAGCGGTACCGATTTTTACAGCTGCGAAAATGTATTATCGTGACGGGATCAATGTCGGCTCGTTCCAGCTTACTACTCAAAAGGTAAAAGCCGGGAACAATGTCGTCCATGCTCCTAAGCTTCGCAAGGGAGCCCGGCACGACAAGAAGTTCGTCGAATGGCTCAAGGATTTTAGCTGATTCATAGGACAGCTAATCTCATGTGGTGTGAGAATACGGAGGGCGGGGCAATCCCCTGCCCTCCCACACCGCGGAGCTAATAACCACACACCATAATCACACCACAAATGAGTAAACAAAAATTTGCAGCATTGGACTTCGAGACATTTTATTCGAAGGACTATAGCATCCAAGGTAGTAGCACCTACCAATATGTGCATCACCCAGAATTCGATGCCTATCTAGTTTCAATATGGAGCCCCGAACATAGTTATGTCGGTAGAACCGATGAATTTAAGGATTGGAAGAAGTTCGATGGGTACACCTTTATCGCACACAACGCATCATTCGATCAGCGCTGTTTTGAACGCTGTGTCGAACTGGGCATCATTCCAGACATTGATGTCTCATGGGTCTGCACGGCAGATATGTGCGTATACTTTCAATATCAAAGAAACCTAAAGGGCTCGGCTAAGGAAATCCTTGGCGTATCCATGGACAAAGAGGTCCGCAATAACATGAAAGGTAAGACCTGGGATGACATGATTGCGATGGATGAATCCAAGGCTGTCCTTCAGTACGCCCTGGACGATGCGAAATACACATATCAAATCTGGGAAAAGCTTTGGCCCCTTTGGCCTGAGACCGAAAGACTTTTGTCCCATCAAACACGGACAATGGCTTATCGCGGATTGCCTGTAGATTTAAGAAAGGTTGAGGACGGGATAGATAAATTAGAAGGGCATCTTTTTGAGGCTAAGACCAGCCTTCCATGGTATGGAGAGATCGATCCGGATACCAAGAAGGAGTATGTTGTTTACTCCAAAAAGGCTATGGCGATTGAATGTCGCAAGGCTGGTGTAGAACCTCCTAAGAGCCTCGCCAAGGACAGCGAAGAGCTAGCCGATTGGATTAGAGAGCATGGAGATAAGCTGACCTTTGTATCCGCGATGCAAAATTATAATCGCATTAACATGCACTTGCAGCGGACCAAATCTGTTAAGGATAGATTAACTGACGAAGGTCGCATGAGTTATAATCTGAAATATTTCGGAGCAGATGCTACGGGACGATGGAGTGGAGATGCCGGCTTTAATGTACAGAATATGCCACGGGATACTAAGTACGGGGTCAACATTCGTAATGTCGTATCCCCGGCCAAAGGAAAGACCTTAGTCATATCTGATTTATCTCAAATCGAGCCGCGGTTGACTGCATTCCTCGCTGGCGATGATGATTTCCTTGAGCTCGTGTCCAAAGGCATGAGCCCGTATGAAGCCCATGCTAGACAGACCATGGGATGGACGGGTGGAAAATTAAAGGATGAAGATCCCGAGCTCTATCTTTTGGCTAAGGTTCGTGTTCTTCAGCTAGGGTACGGCTCTGGATGGTTTAAATTTGCAGAGACTGTTAAGGCATATGGACAGACCCAGATTCTAGACTCCAGCTTTAGTCGTAAGGATGAATTAAGATTTCAGGAGTTTGCCAAGAAGTATCAGCCGGGCAAGTTCTCGGCCTATTCTAATCTCAGTGCAGACGAGCGTCGCCAATGGGTTAATGCATACATTCAGGTTCAAGATTTCAGGGATAAAAACCCAAAGATCACATCCTCTTGGAAGAATTTAGATAAGCGTCTGAAATCCGCTGCTAATGAAGGTGAAGATTTTAAAATAGAAATCCCGAGCGGGCGGACATTAAATTATTTCCGCTGTCGTCACGAACCGGATGGGGTGACCTGTGCAACTCAGAAGGGAAGCATTAGACGGACTAAAATGTATGGTGCTAACTTGTTTCAAAATTCTGTCCAAGCGCTTGCGAGGGACTGCTTCGGGTTCATTCTAAAAAATCTCTACGATGGTGCGTATGACGTTGTTTTGCACGTCCATGATGAAGTTGTCGTAGAGGTAGAGGAGGAGAACGCGGAAGAGATAAAAAACGAAATTCAAAAAATCATGATGACCGGGCCGGAGTGGATGAAAGATGTACCACTCAGTTCTGATGCGATCATCTCAAAGGAGTACACGAAATGATTATAGGGTTAGCTGGTGGAAAAGGGTGTGGAAAAAGTTCTGTCGCACGAATACTTGAACGCAAATACGGTTACGAAATTCTTAGCTTTGCAAGTCCTATTAAAGACATGCTTCGAGCTATGGGTCTTCGCGATTCTGAGCTTAATGATCCGGTATTAAAAGAAATCAAGCTTGATGAGTATGGGAAGAGCCCACGCGAAATCATGCAACTTCTTGGTACTGAATTTGCAAGGAATATGATTGCTCAGGATGTGTGGATTACCGCGATGAGAAGACGGATAAACCCGCATGTAAAAACGGTCATCGATGATGTTCGCTTCGATAATGAGGCTGAGTTCATCCGAGAGATCGGCGGTACAATTCTTGAAGTCAGGCGGACTAAACTAGACGAGAACAATGATACTCACATATCCGAGGCGGGAGTGTCTGAGAATTTTATACACGGAACAATTAATAACTTAAGCTGCTACGAGACCGACCTTGAGTTGGAAGTGGACAGCAAAATCGAAGAGGTGGAAACATATGGACTTATTTACAATACCTAATTTAAGCGCTAGCCAAGTATCAAAGCGCAAACCATGGGAGGTTGATTTTGAGCTCCCAGAATTTAGGGATAGCAACGAATATAAACAATGGGCCGCTAGGCCGAGCACAAGGTACCTAGCTTATAGTACCTGTGAAGGCATTGACCCTAACCAGCGAGTATCGAGCAATAACCCGGTCAGATTTTTGCACGGGGTATCAGCCGATTGGGATGCTAGATTTACGGATGAACAGTTTGAAGAGATTGTCCGCCGATTGATCGATCATGAGTACCCAGTCAATTATATTAGCCGAAGCTATTCCGGAGGTATCCACGCTGTTTGGTTTTTCGAGGCCCCGCTATTCATGCATGGATCTCAGAGCAATACACGATTCCTGAAGCGTTTGGCCAAAGAACTGAAGCTTGAGGGACGGGACGCGATTGCTCGGGGTTTCGATCTAGGAAACTTTGAAAAGCAGCATTATCTTCTGCATGGTGGAGATTGGAGACCTGTCAGTCCGAAGTCACGGATCAGTGCAGACATGCTACATTTCTGGCAGTATGAAACATCTAAATCCGCTGACTTTCGTGGACAAGGTCCTGAGATTCCATTGAACACCGTATTCGAAGAGGTCGAGCGGGCTTGGCCTGATCATCAATGGCCTGGAGAATTTGTGGAAGGCTCTCGCGGACCCACCTTTTGGGATCCGGGCGGACAGCACAAGACTACTAATTCTGCGATCGTGCGCGATACAGGCATGCAAGTGTTCAACATGGCGAAAGGTTTCTATACCTGGAGTGAGGTTCTGAGCCCTGCATTTGTTCGTCAGTTTGAAGTTGGACGGATTGGTAAAGCGATTGATGGCTATTGGTTCGATGGAAAAAACTATTATGTTCAGGACGGGTCTGGTGGATTCTTTGTAAATAATAAGGAAGAATGTCTTCTAGATCTTCAATGTCGAAACGATCTTAGCTCACGACCTGGACGGAGCGAGAATGTATCCGAGAGCAAGCGAGCATTGCACTCAATCATTACTGGCAAACGAGTAGAGGCGGGTCTTCCTTTTTGTTTTATTAAGAGCCCGATTGTAACCCATGAAAACCGTAGGTATTTCAACACGGCAAGGGTACAACCTATTACCCCAACCGATTTTGAGGTTACTCCCGAAAAGGATTTCCCCGAGATCTGGAAGTGGATGAATTACATGCTCGGAGAGGAGCAGATTAATCATGAATTGGATTGGTTAGCCTATTCTTATTCGAACGCTCACGCTGGAAAGCCTAAGCGTGGGCATGCACACTTCCTTGTTGGTCCTCCGAACTGCGGAAAAACATTTTTCAATACGCAGGTTCTTGGAAAGTTATTTGGTGGCGGGATCAAGGCATCAGATTATTTAACCGGTAAATCAGAATGGACTGAGCATTTGTTTGAGTATGGTGCTTGGCTTGTTGACGATGAGGCTCCGAGTGCGAGCAATGCTATGCACACGGCCTTTACCGCCAAGCTGAAGGAGCATATCGCCAATGATACATTTCTGATCAATGGAAAATTCAAGAAGTCGGGTCGTGTATTTTGGCGCGGACGGATTAGCTGCACATTGAATGATGACCCGGTATCGATGCGCCTTCTTCCTGATTTGGACATGAGCATTAAGGACAAACTCATGGTCTTCAAATGCCGTGACGGGTATGATTTCTTTCCCGGTATTAAGGATGTAATCGCTAAAGAGCTTCCGGCCTTTGCCCGTTGGCTTTTGGACTACGAGATTCCACAAGAGCGCTTTGACGTACGGTTTGGAGTCCAAGCATACATCAATCCGGGCCTTGAGGCGATTGCGAAGGCCGATAGTCGCTACAGCCACATCATCGAGATTCTGGCTATGTTCAGAGCAACGCTCGGGGACGATGCCTGGGAAGGTACTTGTTCCGAGTTGATGGTTGTTCTTTCCGCGAATGAGAATAATCGAGTACTTCTCAAGGAGCTCAACCCGAAGAAGCTAGGCTGGGGTCTTAGTCACATGACATCAAAAGGCTTTGATTGGGTTGGTCGTAGCGATCAAGTTCAATACGGCTGGAAGATTTTCGGGAATGGCTAAGAGCGCAATGAAAGCGCTCGGCACCTTGTTCGAGCAGAGGTTCGTGCTCAAATGTCTTGAGCACGGGCTTCACGCTTTTAGTCCGATCGAGGAAGGGCTGCCTCAGGACATGCTTGTCATGAATCACGCAAACGAAGTTCTGCGGGTTCAGATCAAAGGAACTAAGACACCTGTTAAAAAGTGGAAGACTGATCGGTATAAAATCACCGCGGGCACAGGGAACAACAGCAAGAAAGCGATCGATTGCGATCGCATCGATATTGTTGTAGCTCATGTCGATCCTGACATCTGGTACATCGTTCCATGCCCCGAGCTTAAGTCGGTTAGCATGTGGCTCTACCCTACTTCCGAAAACTCTGTTGGGCAGTATGAACGCTTTCGCGATCGTTGGGATTTATTAACGGGGCACGGAGAAATAGCCGTTACGACGCAAACGGACACGCACAGTTTCCTCGGAGACACCGAGAATGCCCGCTATGATAGTTGGACTCAGACCGGCCTCGAATCGTGCGAAGATCATATTTGAATAGAACCGCATTCGCTTTTTCATTTTCTTTTGATCCGCCAGGAATAGGTATCCTTTTTTCCTAGGCTTTTGAGACTCTGGAGTCTCTAAAGAAAACGCCGCCCGAACTTCATCTGCTGAAAGCCCTAGTTTATCTAGGACCTTGCTTGGCTCAGGACTTTTCTGCTTCTTCTTTTTCGGCATCGATTCTAAAAGCTGTAGATACCGATTGCTTGGCGGGGAATTCAACAACTCCTTCCGACCAGATATCAGTGCTCGCCTTATCGAATTCGAAATGCACCCGAAAAATAATATCGGCAGTCATTTCATTCTCTAATGCACACAATCGAACCTGTGGAATTAACTCCTCAGCAATCTCTTTTGCCTGCAAAGATACAGCGTTTAACATGTCGTTTTCACTAGCCTTTTGAGCTTCTAACCAATCCTTCATAGTCCCTCCATTTTTGTTGCAGTGGTCACAAAGTCGCTACATTATGACCATTTCAACGAGTATAACATTGCAACACACCACTGTCAACTTGCTGAATATCAACAACTTGCCCGGATGGCGGAATTGGTAGACGCGCTGGATTCAAAATTTGATATAAAGCACTAGTTGTAGGGGGTTTATGCAAAAACCCTAGACAAAATGAGAGAACACACAAAATATAGTGCTATGAACCACACACCAAGTAGTCACAAAGTCGCTACAGCACTTCGAGCAAAATCGAGAACTGGTACGCGAATCTATAAACGCAGCAAGAATGGAGGTTGGAATTTCAAGACCAAAGCGAATGGAAAAGTAAGATATTTCCCGCTCGGAATTGATAAAACCCAAGCACTTTCTTTGGCCGATCAGATACGAGCACATTTAATACTTCACCCGTTTCGGGATGTGCAAGCGATGTTTAATAAAAAAGCATTCGCATTGACCAAGCCAAAACCTCCGACCTTAGGCCAATGTCTTGAGGCCTTAGCCATGAATCAAGTATCCGCAGGAATTACCGATACGACATTGACCGGATATAGACAGGCGATTACTCGGTTGATTAAACAAGTCATCGGAAAAGTTCCGGACGACAGTTTTGATCTGTCCCTAATCGACGAGGATTTTATTAGGCAGTATAAAAACCAAGCGCTGTCGGGCATTAGGGATGAGTCAAAGATCGCAAGTCGTAAGCGAACGGTCAATAGTCTCATGCGTCAGGTTAAGGCTATCTTTGCCCGGCCTCGTATATTCAAAGATTATGATATGGCATTCGTTGAAGCGATTAGATCTGAAGAGTTCTACAAGAAACTAAAAAAGCAGTACCATCTACCAGCTGAAGATCTGATTGAAAAAACATTTACTTTGTTTGCCGAGTCAGAGGGCGACATATTTACGATGCTTGGATTGAGCTTACATTTCGGGTTGCGTAGAAACGAAGCATTTCATTGTCGTCGAGAATGGTTTGATTTAGACGGTGATCGGGCTCGCATTACTGTGGCTGCGGATAGAGACTTCAGGCCGAAAGGTGGGCACGAAGGTTTTACTCTTGGAAGCAAGGTGATCGCTAAATCGATTTTGAATAAAGCGTCGGGCGATGATTTATTAATTACTACCCGAGCGGATTATGGACGGGTACTCTTTGACGATTTAATTAAAAAGCTTCGATCAATTGGATGGGAGCGATCCAGTCCCTTGCACGAATTAAGAAAATTGTTTGGGTCTTATGTAGCTACTACTGAAGGAATTTACATATCTCAAAAGTTCCTGAGACATGCAGATGCAAGTACGACTAACGATAGTTACGCCGATGTCATGGCTAACGATAAGATCAAAGCGTTATGGGCTGCCTGACCAAATTATGGCCAGCTTTATGAGCATGAACATAATGTCTAGGATTGCTTCGCGCTCCAGGAAGAACATGACCATCACGACAATCCAATAGACCTCGCGTTGGACATTGTGCATCGCTAGAACGATTTTCCTATGTTGTAACCAACTGCCATTTCGCGCATCGCCCATGGATAATTTTCATGGGTTGCTACAAATAGTTTAAGTTTAAATCTTCGGCCTCGCAGATTGGTAAATACTTTTACGATCTCTTTGATCGGTCCTTTGTACTGCCCGGATACTTTACCTGAATCGTTTTGAATATATAGCCAAGCATGTCCGATTGAATTTGTATGGAACGAAAGGTCTATTCGATAAACCTCTTTCTCCGCAGATTCAGATCCGAAATGCATCCAGTTTGTTTCTGCAATCGAAAGGTAGCAGTCTTTAAACCATAAAGGATCCGATATGGTGCCCTTCCCTACGCTTGCATCTGTAAATGGACTGGGTAGATATTTCCCTCGGTATAAAAACGAACCCTCTTTATTGGCTACAATTCCTGTCTGTGTATAAGGATCAAAATTAGCGGTTGTATCTATAGGGTCTGATACTTTTTGAAATACCGGATCGTTTAAATCTAAGAGATCAGATTTAAGAATCTCTTTATCCTCTGAAATACAGTAAACCTCTGAGGAGTTGTCCTTGATAGCGAGCGCGGTGACATCGAGCGGAAATGGCCCTGCGAGTGAACTACTCCGTTCGGTAAAACAGTAGGCTTTATATTTTGACGGCTTAGCCGCGGCTTCAATTGAATCGCTCATTATTTGTAGGGGAAGTATTTGTTAAGAGTTGCCTGCCTACGCTTACAACCTCCGCACTGTTTTATACCAAGCTTGTCGGTTACTTTTTTAATCGAGTCTCCAAGACCTTTTGATTTCTCGGGCTCCTCTGGTTTTATAGTTTTTTTATCTTCGTTCATTATACAATGGTGGCTCCTAGGTTTACGCAGTCGCACTCAGTGTACTGCATGCTTGAAGGTTCCATGCTTTCCCAGCATGTATTATTGTCGGGGGAGTAGTCATAAATACCTGCAGTATCATCGCATGGATCAGACCCGCCGGATCCGCAAGCTGCTTGGCAATCTGCGCAGCTTGAATATGTACCCATTTGCATATCATCTTCTACACACTCCCCGCCTATACAGTTAAAAGTAGCTGCTGCTTTCCAATCTTCGCACTCCTGGAGCGTGTCAAAGTCTCCCAATCCAGACCCGCTATCGCTTACACACTCGCAATTTTCTAAGTTATATTTGTTTCCGGGATCGGGCACTTCATCAGCGTCGGGGGCGCGGTCAATAAATTCAGCTTTTACGGTTATATAGTTTGTATGGTCAGTTACTAAAAGAGTGAGATCTGTAGGGTTGTCTAAAGCACCACTAACAATTTGCACTTCGCCCGCAGCAGTACCAAGCCTTTCAGACTCTGGAGTAGTGTTTAGGTGCTTAATAACCCAGCCCGTAAACGACCAACCTTCATTAGCCACAGCGGACATGGTGTAAGCGGATCCATTCATAAAATATCCGTTATCATTCCTTACAAGAATTCCTGGATGATATACGGAATTAACATGCCCGTTCCTCCCTCCGATTTCTATTCTTTGAGCTCCGACATTGTGTTTTACTCCGGATTTTTCGCTCGTAGTCCCAAAGTATCTAGTTTCTTCAACTGTGAGTAAACCTCCAGGATCGCTGTATCCGAGCTCATCACTTTGCCAACCGTTGAAGTCATCAAGGTTTGTACCCTCTTCAGATATTTCTACGACAATATATAAACTTTCTGGATCAGGGGTAAAATCGTCGGGTATAGAAGCTTGTAAATTTGTTGGCCCGAGGTACGGTGCTACAGGTGATGCACCCCATATTATTTGAACAGTTGCATCTTGATTATATGTTAAACCGTCAACCTCAGATTTATAGTACCAACGGTTTACAGAATCCCAGTAAGGATCATCGATATCGGGATTAAATATAACCTCTTCCGGTATGTATATTTTATGGAAATGTGCGTCAACGAATTGGCTGTCAACTTCTGCCCGAACACTTAAAGTCACAGGTGTTCCAGTGTTACTGTTTAAATTGTAGGAATTTAAAAACGATGTCCAGTTACCTGTATTTTTTACGGAAGAGTACCCGGTTAAATTCCAGCCCCCGACAACATTTTCAACCTTAGCGGAGAAAGGACCTAGTAGTTCAACAGCCTGCAAATTAGTTGGCCCGACTTGCGGCGGAAGTACTAGCGCATCTAAATTTGTAGGTCCGACTTCTGGAGGGAGAATTATAGCTTCTAAATTTGTAGGACCTTCAGTTGGCGGGAGAATTACTGCATCTAAATTGGTAGGACCTTCAGTTGGCGGGAGAATTACTGCCTCTAAATTGGTAGGTCCAACCTCTGGAGGTAAAACTTCTGCGTCTAAATTTGTAGGTCCAACCTCTGGCGGTAAAACTTCTGCATCTAAATTTGTAGGACCTTCAGTTGGCGGGAGAATTACTGCCTCTAGGTTTGTAGGTCCGACTTCTGGCGGGAGAATTACTGCCTCTAAATTGGTAGGTCCAACCTCTGGAGGTAAAACTTCTGCGTCTAAATTGGTAGGTCCAACTTCAGGTGGTAGAATTATAGCTTTTAGATTTGTAGGTCCAACTTCTGGTGGTAGAATTATAGCTTTTAGGTTTGTAGGTCCAACCTCTGGCGGGAGAATTACTGCCTCTAGATTTGTAGGTCCAACTTCAGGTGGAGGGAGAATTATAGCTTTTAGATTTGTAGGTCCAACTTCTGGAGGTAAAACTTCTGCATCTAGATTTGTAGGCCCAGACTCTGGCAGAAGAACTTCAGCCTCTAAATTTGTGGGCCCTTCAGTTGGTGGTAAAACTTCTGCATCTAAATTTGTGGGCCCAGACTCTGGCAGAAGAACTTCAGTCTCTAAGTTTGTAGGCCCAACTTCTGGCGGAAGAATTATAGCCTCTAGGTTTGTTGGTCCAACTTCTGGCGGAAGAACTTCAGCCTCTAAATTTGTGGGCCCAACCTCTGGCGGAAGGATTACTGCCTCTAGGTTTGTTGGTCCGAAAAACGGGGCTAGTATACGAGCTATTAAATTCCTAGGCCCCCTCAACGGGGTTCTTGGAATTAGATCAAAAGTTTTTTTTTCCTCGGACTCTACAAAGAACCAGTACATCCCGGTCTGTGGGGAGTATACAGCAAAAGATTTAGTTAGGTCTGTAGGTAATTCATCTTCCCATACGCCCTTACTTTTCCAGTTTGCTTGGTCTTCATCCGCCCGGCTTCTTAAGTCCTCCGACCCACGACTTGCGGCCTCATCCTTGTAAACTTGGCCGTCGTGCCCTACCCAATATGTCAATGATCCAGATGCTCGGGAAACAACTTTTGAATTTACAGCTGCTGAGAAATTAGTCGCTGGTGCTTGTTCAACACGATATCCAGTATTTGCTTGGTCTGGAGCGGGTGCGTAGAGAAGATGACATCCTTTGTCCGTATGGACTACTACTTGATCTCCACGGGTTGAGAGTGCTGTTATTTTGCTCGCATTCGAACCTAAAATGTCGACGGTCGAAAGTACGCCCCGGTTATAAGTTGTATCCTCAGTACTGTAAGGAGTATCTCGATACGGAGAGGTTAGGCCTGCAGGTTCTGATATGTATACGGTTAATGGTTTATCTGGATTGCCTGCTGCAAAGATTGTTTTCTTAGGTCCTTGAACAAAGAACTGACATTTTGGAAACCTTGACCATTCTTGACTGTATAAACTTTCGTCTGGAAAAACTTCAAAAGTATCGTCCGGGCCTTTACCTACAAATATTGATTCATTACTCCCATCTCCGACGGCGTAAAGTTTATTACCTATTGGAGTAATATTTGCAGGACCAGCGGTATAAAGCGATGGATCTTCAAATGTAAATTCTTCCTGCTCTGTGAAAGATTCTAGCTCGGTATGTTCAGTGGTTAATAGTGCTATATCGTGAACTTCGTTCTGTCGGGATACAAAGACTATAGAATTTCCTAATCCATCATCTGCGGAAGATATTTTATTTTGGTCACCATCCGCGACATATTGAACATCGCCGATTTTGTTCCACACAGGACCGCTACGCAAACCGCCCGGCCCGTGCGGTAAGCAACCCTCGACTAAACGAAGGGAGCCGCGATCGGCGTCATCGCGATGCGCTTCGATCCCGGTGAAGGATGGTATCCGGAAAAACCTCACCGCCTTATACTCCCCGCATTCTCATTGTGTAGCAATCGCTTGGCATTAGACACAATTATTAATTGTACCTATCCTTGTTACGCCCAATGCTCCCTGATTGGTCCATGGATTGTAGAATTCTGGAGACCAGGTTGTAGTAAGGCTGATATTTTTACTTCCAGACGATACAGGGCTTGTAAAATTAGTCATCCATTTATGGCTACCGGGGCCATTATTACCGTACTCCCAGCTAGAAAATGTGTATGTAGCGTGCATACCGGTAAATGTAACACTGTTCGACCCGCTGTTTGTCATACTTCTCAAGGTACCGTTAGAAGAGTGCTGATATACAGCCTCAGTGTCCGACACTGTTTTTAAAACCCAGTTCTCTTTAATATCAATATTATCAAGCCGCGCATTTCGCATAACTAGTGAGCACGCGTTGTTTTGGTAGCAAGGTTCCTCCGTCCACTCAGTCTCATGCAATGTATGTGGGACCACATATCCGCTTGAAGGCGAAGAAGTTCCCGGGTTTGTCTCGATGGGAAAGTCGCAGTATAAATTGAGAGTAGGTCCGACTGGTGCCGGTGGTTCCGGCGCTGTCCAAGTAAAATTGCAATACTCTGCGACATTTCTACCACCGCTAAAGTTATGCCAGTGCAAACTTAATACGTCTCCTACTTCGCTCGGACCACCAGCCGCAACGGCATTATCAATACCTCTAAAAAAAGGATTACTGTTTGCCCACCCCCCGTTACTCAGAGTTAATCGATTAGGGTCGTTAAATATGTATGTATCAGCAACATTACTTTCCTGAACTTTAGTAAGCCAGGCACTGTTTGAATCACTTGTTACTTCTGTAAAAGAAGCCGGGGCAGGGAGTACTCTACCACCGGACCAGGAAACTGATTTTTGCCTGACAGAATTACCCCATCCTGGAGGGTCTGAAAAAATGTGAGTACCCCACCTACCATAAAAAACATCGTCGCCGTCAGAGTTTATGTGAAAAGAAGAGAAAATAGTATTACTTGAACTAGCTCCACCAAAACCACTCAGACCAGTGGAATAGGTAACTAAGTTACGATTATGTATTTTATGTAATCTCCATATCACCGTTCCTTTTGATTTTACTTCTTTTGAAGAGCCATCCGGCATGAGAATTTCGTAAGTATTTGTAAATAGTGTAGCCCACCCTTGAACAGTTTCAGATGCATAACGTGTTTCAATTATGGTTTCCGGGATTTCATTAGGGTGAGGCAAGCGTGTTGAGTGCGGAACACCTCCAAAAAATGCGGTGTCTCCCGCACACATGACATTTAATGTATCTTGAGAAATATCGTCATCGGGTATGGTCGGTTCATCCGTGCTGTCATGCGGGTCGTTCGTAGTGTCTTCATCTTGCAAAACATCTCCGATGTCTGCGTTATCATCATTAAGTAGGCACCCGTAAGCGATTTGGTCTTCAAGCTCATCTGCCTGAACGCCTTCTGCAAGCATAACGACGGTTCTTACCCGAGTTCTTACATTTCCATGTATATCATTGATGGTATAATTTATATTATATGTGCGTGTCTCCACATCGTCTGCTTCCATATAAACTTCATCGAGTTCAGGAAAAGTTGACTCATAACCCCATGTACCACCAGCAAGCTCACAAGAGGCTTTGTCAGGATAATTGCGTGTGCAAGTTTCATTAGATGTATCCTCTACAATTATAGACATTCTTGTAAATGTAGGATCGTCAGGATCCTCCAAAGTAAATCCCTCATCCTTAATTATATGATTTCCCACACCCGAATATTCGGAGCCTACATATATGGGCTTTGTTGTACCGCTAGGATATTCAACGAAGAATTTCTCACAACCGTCTAATGTAAATCCAGGAGCTACTAAATCGCCAGCAAGGTCCCGATGTGTAACACCTACTTTTACCGTGCGCATAGCAAACCCGATTTTATTGTTTGAGCTTATTGCGTAATATACAACTTGGTAAGTACCGGCCTCAGCGTTCGGCCAAATATCTACGGATGAAAAACTATAAACAGTCACGTCTTCGAAAACACCCGGGCTTGTTTCCACGCTAGCGGTAGCTCCAGGGTCAGTCCAGGGCTCGCCAATATCTATATTATAAAACGCATCGCCAATTAATGTGATTTCAGGAGCGGGATGATCGATAGGAGCGACCTCCTGAACAGTTACCTCTCTAAAATAAGATTCCGTCTCAAAGGCAGGGTCCGTCTTTATTAGTGTATAGGTAAGAGTGTAAGTACCCGGTGTGCTCGTATCGACAGAACCGTCTACATATGTAGTAAATCCGGGCAATGTTTTTGGTTTATCCTTATAGAGATTACCAACATTTAAAGTTATAGAGTCTAATTCATTCATCCATTAACAAGATTTTGACGAGTAATACGCAAATTCGCTTACTTCATTTAAAAGAAGACCTTTGAAGTATGTTTTACCATCCGCTCTTTTTTCAAGAGTGTTTGTGGCGGATGAGCCCTCAGAAGTATAAACATGAGTGCCCGGACCTGCAGGATGTGTAATATCACCCACAGGCGCGTCAACTCGGGTATGTATTTCTATAATTCCGCAGCGTGGCTCCGATATTCTAAACTGTGGATCTAAACGGTATATAGTCCTCGGTCTAAAAGTAAGAATAGGACCAGAGGTAGAGGTACAAGAATCCCCGCAAGTAGGCTCATCAAATTCTCCCAAAGGATCTGGCTGACAGCCAAGAGTATCGTCGCAAGAATATTTTAGAGGAGTTGCAGGAACAATAATAGGCCCTTGTGTTTCAGGAGTTAAGCCAGTTTCAGTTATATCTGTAACCAGACCGTTTTGAACGGTAGTTGTTATGTCTTTGTAAGTATAATCAATATAATATCTAGCCTCGCCAAGTTCTTCGGAGCTATAAACTACGGCATAGTCAGATCGAATATCTATTGAAGCTATAACCCTTTCAGTATGCGCAGTATTATAATTCGAAGCATCAATACTTAGAGAACCGCCTGCGGTATACGAGGGGTTAGAAAGCGACACGGCCAGACCGTCCGTAAAATTAATCAGTGCCTCGTTGCTGGAAAATATAGAGACGCTTTTTTGGTAGAATGAGCTCGCAGCCCCCGAGTTTACTGATGTTTTAAAAAGTTCGGGCGTGTGGTCATCGCTTGTTCCAGCAGGTTTGGGAACTATTATACTGCCTAAAGATACGCTAGAGGCATTAGAAACAGTAGCACCAGTAAGCAGCCCTTTAGTAAATGTATAGTTTGTATTTTGTAAGCTTCCAGTAAGATTTATTTTAGTATCTCCAGAATTGCTATGGCTCGAATCTATTGAAGAACTAAGACCTGATATATTAGAAATTAATGCATCTGATCTTTCTTCTCCAAGATCTGGAAAGGTACCAATTGACATTGGCGAAATGGATACTGACCAAGATCCGGATCCAGTTGAGACAGTTGTCTCATTATTGAAAAATCCTTTATCAATAAAATTCAGCTGACTTTTAAGAGATGTAAATTCAAGACTTAAATCAATCCCGCCATTGCTATTATAATCTCCTGACCCCTCTAAATTTTGTAGCTCTTTAATATAAGATCCTGCAGATCCAAGATTTCCAGGAGTAGCTAGATCATTGAATTGAATATTAAATGAGTCAGATGCGGAATTATTTTTATCAGCCGTATTACCCTTAAACAATCCATGATCATATTTTGAACTATTTCCAATCCAGACCAGTCCGAGGCTTACATCGACCCCTCCCCCACTGGCTGATGATTTGCTAGCTGATATATTAAGATCCGAAGAGGATGGAACTCCGGGATCGGTCGTTCCGCTAGGAATATTTATACTACCTAAACTAACCCCGTCTAAACCCTCAATAGCTGTAGAATCTCGATACAGCCCACCCGCAAAATTTGATCGCACCTTCGATAGATTGGCAAGTAATGGAATATTATAAAGAGATACAGAATAAGTACCAGAATCTGCTCTAACATTAGATAGTGATGTAATCGGATATGGGGATATCTCCGCGGTATTTGTTAAATCAACAAGGTCGGATATTGAAACTTCTACGGATGGAATATTAAAATTAATACTGCCAGAGTTGGTAGTTGTAGAGCCTTTGTGCGTTAGTAAACCCGAGGAGTAGTTTGCAGTAAACGTGCTAGCCGATGTACCGATAGACACAGTTACGCCAGAGCTATCCGAAGTAACAGTAGCACCTGTTAAGCTAAACGCCTGCGAATCTATAGTATCAGTATCAGCAATTTTATCCGCATTCTTCTCTGTAATAACCGGAAGGAATACTGTGCTTCCTGTCTCAAATTTCAAATCTTGGCCTAACGATACTGGATTAGTGTCGTAGACATCTAAATTAAATGTTCCGCCAATACTTACGGCAGTACCTAAGCTAATTTTTGCTGTTGAAAGAAAAGTCGAACCTAAGCTAGGAGTACCTTCTTTAAGCAAAGCTAAGTCAAAGGTTTCTCCTGATATACTTACAGTTTCAAGATTACCGCACTCTCCGTTCGAAAGCTCTAGATTTTTGGATACAAAAAGATCCGAACCAAATCCATGAGAGTTTAGATTTTTCTTATCAGCTTCAAAATTCAGCAGATTCTTTTTTTGATCTAGATGGTATCTGCTAAGCTCTTGGGATAGCTGTACAAGCTGAGCTTTGTAGCCGGCAGCGTTTTTAGATAGCGTGTTAGACAGTCCTTTGGCTAAATTAGAACTGCTTGTATCTTTGCTTTTTCTTAGAGAAGCTTCAGTCAATAACCCGTCAGCGTTTGACATGTCTGGAGATTCGTCACTTCCAATGCTCGCATAGTTTCCATTGGATGTTGACCCGGTAGATGCTTCAAATATGGAGGGGAGAACAACGGTTTCTGCAGGCTCATCCGAGCATTCGCATGAGCTCCATACAAATATTTCATAGTTTCCAACCGGTGCAGAAATTAGTTCTTCGGTCTCGCTAGGTGGCTCAGCAGAGGCTGGATGAACTAATGTATTATAAGCCAACCCAACATATCTACATATTTTCTTGGGGGGCTCCGGCTCCTCGGCCTCGCTACCCTCTTCCGGCTCTTCGGCTACAGGTTCGCGGCATAGTAAAATAAGAACATCTCCGTTGTTTACTTGCTGGCTGGTACCATACCTATCTGCTGCTCCCTGGACAAAGGCATCGCGGGCAAGGTCGCGGGTCATATTATTGCAGGATGTCGGAGCAATCCAATGAGTTTTAAAGCTTGGACCTGCTGTAGTCTGAACGCTTATAAAATCATCCGAGCTAGAGTCCTCATCATCATCAAAATCTTCGTCCTCCGACTCAAGACCTGCGAGCTCACGGCTTTTAAAATCGTCTATTACCCTACGAACATCGTCCTCGAAGAACGGATCGACTTCGGTCTCTTGCTCAAGGTCTTCGACCTGCGAGCTTAAAGCTGCGAGCTTAGATTCGAGCTCTTCAAACTTTTGATCATCCTCCAACATATGTAATGGCTACCTTCCAGATCTTCTCAGATCCTTTTGAAAATAGAGGAGTTATTGATGTTTTTGTTTGGCCGAAAGTACCTGAGCTGGAGGACCAGCTATAGCCTGCTTTGGTCATAGTCCAAGAGATGTTTCCTTTTATAGATTTAACGAGAGCGCCTCTAAAGTTTGCGAGATCGGAGTCTTTAAAAGGTATCACTCCATCAGAACCGGCTTTACCAGAGGGCTCCGCAGTAAAGTCAAGAATTAAGGAGTTTCCAGAAACAGAGCCAACATTCTTACCGTCAATAGACAAAGAATTGTTTCCGCCCCAAACGCTATTTTTAATAATGTTTCTAAAGTAAGTTGTTTTATCTTCTTTATCTGTAACGGCGTAATCATAGCTGACGGTTGGGCTAAAAGATACAGATGCAGATCCACCACCAATCTCCGCGAGATTCGATGGAATCGAATTAGCCCGCACAAAAAAGTTATATGTCATTGCCCGAGTCGTGTAAGAAACACTTCCAGAAGATGCTAGGGATTCCGAGGTGTACAAGCCGTTACCGTCAAAGCCTACAACATTAACCGAAGAAGTTCTACTCCTATTCCCGCTCCCAGTACCGAGAATCCAGTATGGTGCGGCATGGGTTACCCATTCGACCGTCCATACATCTAGTCCGGAACCAGCTTGGGTCATTACAGAATATCCTTCCATCCAATTCCCTGAGCTCGCAATAGCTCCGGCAAATGTTCCAAGGCTTCCGGATCCGACCTGCGGGATATCGGTACCAAATCCGTGATCAGTATCCGCATTATCGACATTATAATTCTTAGATCCTGGAGTAGCGGATCTTATCCATGCGGGTGCATACTCCCAGGGATCTTCCGCATATGTACTAGCTTGGCTAGGGTGTTTAGCCCACAATGTTCCATATCCGAGAGCCGTATCATTATTACGAAGAACAGCGAAGCGTTTGCGCACACGGATTAAATCATTGGTCTGTGTATACGCCTCTTGAATCGCGCTTGTGCTAATCTGTAAAAATTCGCGAACAAGATATGCCTTATCAAGCGTGCCGCTCGCAGGAGCGAGAGTCTGCTCGATTAAATAGTAATCCGTAAATTCTTCGTCCGTACTTCCATAAGGTAAGAACAACGGGTTTGTAGAATCAACAATACCAGCAAGTGTAGCCCGTGGGCCTTGGACAACATAGCGACGAGATACTTTGCTAAACCCGGTACGCTTATCAGAAGATACCTGCGGACGGCCGAGCAGCCTGATTGTCAGGTCTCTGCTCATATACTTACCAGCCCGGACGCTTGGTTAAACGAAGAGAACCTTTATGCTTTTGAGGTGAGACCAAAGTCCTAAGTCTTTTTCTAGCTTCCTCCCCTATTCGCATTAAGACTTCCCGGTTATCTCCATTGTACCTTGGATCCGCGAGCATCTTAGCCTGTGCGATAGGAAATAATATATCCCATACGGTATCAGAGGGCATGCGTGGTTCATCGGTATCTAGTTCAAGCTCGGAAGGTAGAACATTAGCAAAGAATTCAACCTCATATGCTTTATCAGGAATTGGATAGAGATATAATCGAGGGATTACTTTTCCATCCTCTCCCTGATTTCGGCTATCTAAATAGTACCAGATTGGACGACCGACCTCGGGTTCATTATCTTTAAATTGTGGAAAGTTTAATCCTCTTCCGCTTGGTGCTCGAAAGTCCCAGCTAAATATAGCACGCGCACGGATCTCATCCTCCGGTCCTTTCATTGGAGAGAGTGGTCCCTCTCCTAAGAGCTCAGGAATCTTATCAACCGATACAATGTTTGATGATAGTTCTACCCCAGGAACACCTTCTGGAAAGGATACTTCGAATCGTTTCTGTGCCCACATTGGACGCTTCCCATCAATTGGAAGATAGCATTCGCGGTATGCTTGGTTAATGCACATACCAACACGCTTCTGGTCAATAGGTGGAAGATCAGAAACTTCGCTCGCACCCAGCATGGACGCAAGCTGATCTTTTAGATCTAAATATGTAATGGCGGCCATTGTAACATATTACGCAGGCTGTATTTCTTTCTCTACCGGTTGCTTCTTGCGACCTTTGGCCTTTGGCTTTGTGCTTGCGACCTCTGCCTCTGCCAATGATTGCTTGATCATTCCTTCTTTTACGAGTCTAGCTTCCGGAATTTCCGGCTCGGTCTCGGGAGCAAGCCAAACGGAAAAGAACATGGTTTTGTAAAGTCTTCCCTGAGTCCGAAAGATATCATCTACCTCTTTTTGATTCTTAGGCTCATAGGCATAATGTCTAATTTCCTTATCCCATATAAAATTGTATCGCACCTGGCTCATTCCTTTTACGCGAATGGATGGTGTCGTGCCCATTTGATCTCTCTTACCAATAATTATAATTTTCATGACTTTATTTGTTATATAAAAAGCCCCCCGCCCAATATTCAGGACGGGGGGCCAAGTTTTAGGGTTGGATTGTAGAAATCCTAGCCGGCATAGAACTTACGCTTGGGTCAACGATAAGCCAGGAACCTGACGAACAACTTCGATGAGTTGTACGGAAGGAACGCGACCACGTGTGTCCTTGCGAGCAGCCATACCGTAGACGGACTGAACACCAACAGCGCTCAAATGAGCTTCGTTTCCGGAGTTGGCGAAGTCGTCGTAATGGAAGATTTGCTCACCGTAGATCTTGCCTTTAGCGAAGTACATAGCGTCTTTACCCATCGCAAGTGCGTATCCGATAGGAGTTCCGATCGAATTAGCTTGAACGAATAAGGAACCTTGTGCGAATACGTTGTCAGTCTTGGTCGCAACCAAGGTGTCAGTTTTTTCGGTTAAGGTTATGCTATTAACAGTAGTAGTAGCTCCAACGGTGTATTCATACAGTTTGTATGCACCTGCTGTATCGATAGCCAAGATGTAATTATCCCCCTCATCGATTGCGAAGGTTTCTCCTCCGCCACCAGGGATGTTAATGGATACACCACGGAAGTTTGCGGTGTAATCTCCGTCACCACCACCGATAACAAGGTCGGAACCCGATTGAGTCAAGGTATCGAAGTTGTAGAAGGTAGGAAGTAATGGAGAACCTTGGCGTCCACGAGCGGTGTCGATAAGAACATTATGGTTAGCAATTATGTTGTTGTCCCATTTAGCATAGCTTCCGGAAAACAATTTGTTCTCTGGCCCACGGCTGTCGGCTTGAGTAATTGCTTCCAAGTAGTCGGGATCAGAACGCAATGGGCGTAAGCATGCGTCTGGTGCGAAGAACAAGTAACCAGGAATTTCTTGGTTTTCGTCTCCACCAGTGTTCATTGGCTCAGCGCCATTGGCGATAAGTGCTTGCTTAGCTTCTTGGATGATGTCGGTGCTTAAGCCGTCAACATATTTAAGCTCGCTGCCTGCTCCTGTTCCGTATCCGGAAAGAACATTTGAAGATCCTTTAGCGGTGCAGATTTGACGCAATGCATATTGAATTTGGTCTTGCTCGGTACGGGACATCCACTCGGACATGACTTCAGCTGAAAGCTGGTCAATGGTCTTACCGGTGAATCTCATAAGTTTCAGGACTTGGGTCCAGGAAACAGCGTGACGAACGAGATCGATTTCAACGGAGAATGTTCCGAAATCAAGAGTATCGGTAGCGTTCTTTAAGATTTCTTCACCACGTACACCTTGTCCACGGATAGGAGCAACAGTTGTGAAAGTAATCTTGTCAGATCCGCCTGCGCTAAGATCGCGTTTTTCAGTGATTGGTTTACCGCTTCCTTCGCCGCCGATGAACTTTGCGAATACATTTTTCTCTCTCGCGTCGCGAGTTACAAGCTCGGACCAGAGGCGTGAGCGCAAGTCAGAATTAGGACCATCAAGAAGACCTTGATAGGAAGTAGTGTTAGTTAGCAAATCAACATTCGAAAGATTGTTATCGCTTGTTTGAACGAATGGATTTGGGGATGCTGGGATTTGTTTTTCAGCCATTTTATTTATTTATTTAAGATTAGGTTTTAGTACTCCTAACTACCTTCTTGGCTGTGCTCCTCCAGCGGATCCTAATAGCGAATAAATATCTTTAGTATTCATATTGGGAAGCTGTTGGAGTAAACCTTCGGGGGTAGCCGGAGTGTTTACAGGTTGTGCCGTAGTCCCAGTCGTCAATACTTTGGCCTGTGTACCCATTTGCGGAGCGGTTTGCTGAGGAACCTGAGGAGCTGGAGCGGGCTGAGCCTGCTGCATCGGGTTAATCGAAGCAAATTCGCTTGCTATGAGTTCTGGCCATCGTGGTGATTCAAAGACTGCGGCGTAGTCGGGGTCGGACTGAGCCTGCGATACGAAATCATCAAACTGTTTACGATAAACGGATTGTTTATCCTGCAGCTGAGGAAATCGATTGTAGACTCTGTCGCGGCTATCCATCGCTTTAGAACGATGGGATTGATAAACTTGCTGCTCTCTTTCTTGCTCCACTTGCTGTTTACGGAGAGTCAAGTTTTGCAGTTGAAGTTCTTTTTTCATGATCTCACGCTGAAGCCTAAGTGCTTCGGCGGTCTCTAGATCTTCTGCTGCTTTCTCGACTGATCCTTCAAGCTCCAGAATGGATGCGCGAATTTCGTCAGATTCTTTATCGATGCCACTGATTGGGTCGGGCTCGGACGCCTCGACTTGCTCCTGATTGGGCGAAATAGATTGAGATACAGGTTCGGCAGTTTGTCCGTAAATTATTCGGGATGCGTCGGCGAAGGATCCTCCAAAGCCCTCAGACCTGTAAAGGTCGATGACTTGCTGATCTAACTCGTTACGGGGACGGATTCGTCTCTTCCCGAGCTTTTCCTCTTCGGTTTCTTCAATCTCGGACTCAGGGGCTACTGCCTCTGCTTCCGGCTGAAGTTCTTCGACTTGCGACTCTTGGCCTACGGTCTCAGTCTCCGGGATTTGCTCCTCGGCTACGGTCTCAGGTTGCGGGTCGTTGGTCTCCGGCGTTACTCCTAATGCATTACGAATATCGTCGGTTGACGCATTCTCAATGCTGAACTGTTCCTCTTCAATTTGCGGGGAGTGAACCTCCGCGGTAGATGTTTCCATACCGCGAAGATATACATTGGGCTACAAATATGTAACCGGTTGGAAACGGGACTTATCCGTAGGTACCTTTTTTAACAGGCTTTTTCTCACCCTTCTTAGCTTTCCCTTTTCCTTTTTCAGATAAGCAGGTTCTAAATTTTGCACACAGGGCTTTCTTTTTCTCTGGGCAACCTTCGCAATGTTTAAATGCCATGATTCAGTCTTTCTTGTTTCGAATTAAATTAATCAGTTTGGTAATCATGTATACCGTAGTAACGACACCGCATATGCAAGCGATTGCCTCGTTCCATTGACCGATAGAAATCGTGGCGACTGTGCCGGTCCATCCTAGTATTGCTGCGTTGTCCGTAATCATTGTTATCATGTGTCGAAAAAACTGTTTGTACTTTTCTTTATGTTTTGTACGAGCTTCCGCCCGTGCCAGAAATTGAATACCACGTATAGGACCATCGCCAGGGCTGCGATCATTAGGATGTCGTACACCCCATTTATCATCTTCTCGAACCATCCGCGTTCTTCTTTGAGTTTAAGCTCTACCAATTTTGATACATCTCCTTCGCTTAAAGCTTTTAGCTTTTCAGCCTGAGATTGAACGGTATCGCTTTCTTTTATTATTTGCCCTGCGGCAGCTCCTAGACCCGCTCCAGCAAATGCTGTTCCCGGGCCTCCGATTGCGCCCACTCCTCCACCAACAGCCCCCAGGGCGGTCGGTGCAAAGGTCTTCATGCTACACGACGAAGTCATGGCTGCGATTATATAGATCGCAACGAGGACTAGAACTGTAGTGAATAATCGCATATATGAAAAGGGGCCGGAGAGATAGCCCTCCGACCCCCGTTCAAGTCATGAATGTCTGGTAGTGTAGGGAGGAAAGCTTATGCGTTAAGCGCGGCTACAAACTCTGCCAAGGAACCAAGGTTGTCAGATCCGATGAATACATCGTTAACTTTGATGTCCATAAGCTCAGCGTTTGCGTCGTCACCAGAAATGTCGGTCGAAGCAGCGGTAGCTGAAGTTTTGTAGCATACGAATTTGTCTTCACCTTCGTCGAATACCAATGCAACATTGTCCTCAGAGCTTCCGCGCTCCATGATCAATCCAACATCGTTTCCGTTGTTAGTGTTGTCTGCAGCTCCGTCATTTAAGAGCATGATCGAGTCTTTAACTTGGGAGTTAACAGTTTCGAGACTGGTGGTAGTACCTTGAACGGTAAGATTACCGGTAAGTACCAAATCAGTTCCGTTAACCGCTCCAGTAAAGGTTGCGCCAGAAAGGTTAGCCTTTGCAGCGTCTAATGCAGCGTCAGCGTTTGAACGAAGAGTAGCCTCACCAGATACTGCGGTCTGACGATCGGAGATTTCAGATGCGAGATTAGTAGTAAGAGTTGCGTCAGCAGCGATACGAGCGGCTTCTTCGGTGTCAATTTCACCTTGAAGTGCGGTATCAGCAGATGCACGGGTGCTTGCTTCACTAGATACTGCAGTCTGACGATCAGAGATTTCCGATGTGAGATTGGTAGTAAGAGTAGCGTCAGCTGCAATACGAGCAGTTTCTTCAGCATCAACATTACCTTGAAGGGTGGTATCAGCAGATGCACGTGCGGTAGCTTCACCGGTTACTGCGGTTTGGCGATCAGTGATTTCAGATGCAAGATTGGTAGTAAGAGTTGCGTCAGCTGCAATTCTTGCGGTTTCTTCTGCATCAATATTTCCTTGAAGAGTAGTATCCGCCGAGGTTCTTGCGCTAGCTTCACCAGTTACTGCTGCGATACGTGCGGATTCCTCGGAGGAAATTGCGGTAGCATTAGCAGATTCAGCAGAACGAGCTGAGGCAGCTTCTGCGTCGATGTTGGCTTGTAAGGTTGTGTTTGCTGTTCCGCGAGCCGCTGCTTCTGCAGCGATTGCTGCTTCTCTTGCGGTTGCTTCGGCTTCAACGTTTGACTGAACGCCGTCGACCTTGGTTTTTACGGATGCACCGATTTGTGAAAGAATGTTTGACATAGTATGTATATATTCTGGGTTATTTTTGGTTTAGTTAAAAAAAGGGTTTTGTATTCCTCCCCCTAGTCTTTGTGCTCCTATAATCCGCCTACCCGCACGCTTTTTCAATCGGATGCTACCATTTTCCAACCGGTCGCAAGAAGCGCTCATAATCGTTACTAATCGGAAATGGTCGCAAAAGAAATTCGATATCTTTCGCCAAGAATCATCAGGGAAAAGATGGATGTCTCTTCCGGTACTGTTCGTCGATGGGCGAAACAATATGGATGGGAACGAAAACTTGTTAATTCTCGCGTCATTCGATACCTCGCAAACGATGTAGAAAATAGTCTGGGGGTATCCTTCGAATGAGCTTAGTAGCAAATATCGGGACAGCAGTTCGGCTTATGGTCGAAAGTAAAAAGGGCCTCGTTCGAATAATCGATACAGAGGCCCAAATTAAAAGTAGGAGCGAAGATCCTGTGGGATGTATGGCTCTAGGAACAGATACGGATAAACTGTATATGTACTTAGGCTCAGGGTCTTGGGTCGTAGTTAATACAACCCCCGCTTAACAGTTATACGGGTTCTTCTTGAGGCTTCGCCCAGGAAGAATCGTGATCAACAAGCTCGGAAGCTTCGAAATGCTGGTCGCATTTCCATTTTCCTTCGGTTAAAACCGGGAAAATAAATAATCCATAATCTGCATGTTCTGGATTATCAATCATGCGAGATTCTGCATACCTAATAGTTCCCGCACTATCTGGGATAGAAAGAAGAGATTTTACTTCCAGTTCTTTTGCAGAGAATTCTTCTGGAGTATTAAACAATTTATATTTTGTCATCTTATTAGCTGTAAATAGTTTCTCCGGTTAAGTCGCTAAATGTAGGCTGATTGCTTGCAGTGCTCTGAGTTGCATCATTTCCATTTCTGCTTGAGTCGGTTATGGTTGTGATGGATCCGCCTGAGGTTGCTGAATCATTTGAATCATCTCCCATTCTCCAGTATCCTACAGCTCCGGTAACCGCTGAAGGAATACCTGCATTTGGAGACGCTCCGTATAGTGCGGTGACCGCGGCTTGATCCAGTGCGGAGTTAAAAACAGCTACTTCATCAAATTTAGCCTTTCCGTATTCGTTTACGAAAGCAAGTCGACCTATCGAAAAATCGTCGCCTTGATTCGACGCGGTAGTAGCTACTAAGTTTGAACTAGTACCCTCTAGGTTGCCATCAATGTAAATATTACCAGTAGTGCCCGATTTCACACAAACTATGTGATGCCAAGCGTTTAACGAGGGTGCAGTTGCAGTAGGTCCGCTTGACACTCCAAAATAGAAAGTGCTGTTTGGTTGCGAAATGTTTATTCTATTACTACCAGCAGTTCCTGCCCCAATTAAACGTCCGGGATGGGTTGTGGCGTAGTACCAAAAAGAAATAGAAAAGTCAGCTTGACCACTTACCGCGGAGGACGCACTAGAAATATCTAAATAATCATTAGACCCATCAAAGCTCGCGCCCCAACGGTTTACGAATGGTACCGCGCCGGTGCCATCGGAATCGAGCTCGATCCATGCGCCTGCGGTTGCATTCCAGACGATGAATTGATTTGTGCTCGTCTCGAAATATGCTTTTCCGTCGGCATGAGAAGTGCCGGATGGACGGGTTAAAGTTGTTTGAAGTGTTGCCATGATTAGATAATGTCCTCAGGGGTTACGAACCAATTAGAATCGTGATCAACAAGCTCGGAAGCTTCGAATTGCTGGTCGCATTTCCATTTTCCTTCGGTTAAAACCGGAAAAATAAATAGTCCATAATCTGCATGTTCTGGATTATCAATCATTAGCTGATCTACGCCGTAGGTTTCAGAACCTTTTCCATCAGGAAGATTGTGAAATGCTTCTATTTCTGAACGCTTTGACTGATACTCCTCAGGGGTGTTAAACAATTTATATTTAGTCATCTTATTAGCTGTAAATAGTTTCGCCGGTAAGATCTGCAAATGTAGGCTGTTTAGTAACATCGCTCTGGGCTGCATGATTTCCATTTCCGCTTGAATCGGTTATGGTTGCGATGCTTCCGCCAGAAGTTGCGGTATCATTTGAATCGTCTCCCATTCTCCACCATGCAGATGGGTTCAGGCTTGAAATATCTGCAGGTTCTGGATTTGCTCCGCTTGAATCTATTAGGGATGCGATATCGGGCCCAGATAATGCGGAGTCCCAAACAGCCACGTCATCAAGTAAACCATTTCCATAATCAGAACCACCCGCGGCTGAGCTTCTACGGCTTGCTCCTATTTCAGTAACTTCATGAGTGCCTGTTATGTCACCGATCCATTTACCTGAGTTTGAATTCGAAACAACACTTACTGTCTCAGCAGACCCATCTAAATATAAGGCATAGGAACTACCATTACAGACGACCGCTACATGATGCCAAGTATTATCAAAAAGACCTGTTGTAGCCCCTTGAACTATATCAACACCGGCTGTTGAATCTTGGTGGTAATATCTGATCTGCCCATTCCTTACAGTTAATCTGTCTTGGTATGTGTTTGATGCAGACAGTATTGACCAAGTTACAACTGGCATATGACCTGAGTGAGAAGAGGGTACTTTAATCCATCCTGAAATTGTACCTTGTTGTGCATTCGGAGTTACAGGAGACGTAGTTAAATAGTCATCCGAGCCATCAAAGCTCGCGCCCCAGCGGTTTGGGTATAGAACCACGGCAGAATCATTCGCAAATTTTTTCCAGCGAGCTATCCCGGTGGCGTCTGCATTGGTGCAGAGGTATAAAGAACTGTCCGCCTGATTAAGTACGAGATCCCCGTTGATTGGGCTAAGACCGGCAATTGCGGTTTCGTCTGCGTATGTATTAATGTCGCTCATTCTAAAGTATTATGCTTCGGGTTGATATTCGTGCCATGCGGATCCGTCGAAGATGTATAGCTTGCCGGAATCTGTTCCGTACATCACGGTACCGGTTGCATCTCCACTTCGCGACCGGATGTTACTTTCTGTATCGCCAGAAATATTAAGAGTTAATGCGGCTGCAATGCTGTCAGCTTGAATGTTTGCAATGTCGGATGCTGTCCATACCGCTCCGCTCCAATAATAAATTGCACTGGTATCACTGGCTACAGCAACGGTACCCTTCGGATCGCTTGCTCGGGCCAATATATTTGCTGCGGTATCAAAGATCGAAACGGTAACATCTGCAGTACTTGCTACAAAGTCTCCATAATTTCCAATA
>Ga0209223_10000442_pt1 | contig 47876 bp, 39 predicted proteins | sample COG_06_FD_184750 | JGI IMG/M metagenome (GOLD analysis project Ga0209223, IMG submission 184750) | Pelagic Microbial community sample from North Sea - COGITO 998_met_06 (SPAdes) (version 2) | ecosystem: Environmental > Aquatic > Marine > Neritic zone/Coastal water | place: Helgoland, sampling... | reverse complement strand
TTTTTGATAACGGAAATAATCATCAACTTCTGTAGGAACAATATTCTTTAAACTAAATTTCTCGCGAGGTTTATATGTTGTATGATTTGCGCCAAGAGCCTGATAAAAATGATCTTGAACTAATTCGTCCAAGCCTTTATTATAATATTTTTCGATATACTCTTTTAAAATATAGTATGGCAAATCACTGTAGCGATAACGCAAATTTGAAAGCAAATCAGTCTCTTTAATAATATCCTGAATCGAGTCTTTATAATCTTTACGCATAAATAGTTTATTTGTCACTTCCACATTATAAGAAGCAGAACTAGAATTGCGATACCACTTTTTTAAAGGTTTACCAGTAATACTATCTATGGTTTTTGCATAAAATGGAACCCAAGGTTTTAAACGTGCGTAATGTGATAGCATTTGTTTTATAGTGATATTCTCTTTATTTGTTTCCTTGTATTCTGGTAATAATTTTGAGATTTTGGTATTTAGCGAGAGTACATTATTCTCACTTAACTCCATAATCAACGGTAAAGTCGACGTGATTTTAGTTAAAGAAGCGACATCGTAAACATCGTCAAAATCAACTTTATTCATTTTATTGTAAGTATGATAACCAAAATTCTTATTGTAAATCACTTTCCCTTTTCTAGCCACTAAAAGTTGAATACCTGGTGTCATCTTTTCACTTACCGCGTAATTTGCAATTGAATCTAGTTTAAAATTCAACTTTTTTGAATCTACTCCGACTGACTCTGGTAAACCATAAGTAAGGTTATTAAGCGCATTATACGATTCGCCTTGACCAAATTTAAAATATTCTCCTGCAGAAACAGGAAGTTTACCTTTCGCTCCAACAGCACCAAATAAAAGCTGTGCAGACTTTTGCTGTGCAATTGAACTGTTTTGATAACTCATCACAATAGCATCAATATTTTCGATGGTTTTAAAATCCATCAAGGCATATGGCCTAGCAAAAACATCTAACACCACTGTGTTAGTTCGTGCTATTTCGTATAGCCATGTCAGTTCCTTAGTTGATAACTTGTAGCTTTTCCAGGGATTATCATTTGATTTGTGAAAACCTAAAACAACAGTGTTGTAATTTTTGAGCTTGTTGATTAAATCACCTAAATTTTCAGCTGTAACTTTGTGAACTTTAGTGTATTTTTTTAACTCTTTATAAAAATCTGAACTAGAATCATCACCTAATGAAACATAGGCAATCTTTTTTGTTTCTAAATTCCGAAACGGTAAAATATTATTCTTATTCTTTAAAACTGTGATAGCTTCTTCTAATAATCTTCCTGATAAGACATCATCTATTGGACGAATAATGTCTTTATCAACGCCACGATATGATATAGGTTTATAATCTTGAAGTCCTACTTTATATTTTGCCATCAATATCTTCTTCACGGAATGTGCTAATCTATCTTCAGTGATATCCCCTTTCTCGTAAGCCTCTAGTATTTTTTTAATGCCTTTTGGAACACTTTCTGACATTAGCATGACATCATTTCCTGCATTGAAAGCCATCAGGTCTATTTCACCACGTGTATCCATCTTTTTTGTGGTGTTTCCGTCAATACCAGACTGAACAAAGTCTGCAGCACCTTTCATTGTTAATGCATCTGTAAAAATCAAACCTTTAAAACCCAAGTCTTCTTTTAGTAAATCAGTTACTACGTATTTGGATAAAGACGTTGGCAAACCATTTCTAATATTCAGTCCAGGAATATTAAGATGTGCCACCATAACACTAGACAAACCTTCTTTAATGAGTTTTCTGTATGGATAAAGCTCTACTGAATCGATACGTTGTTTATTAAAATTTACTGTCGGTAAAGTCTTATGAGAATCGGCATCAGTATCGCCATGACCAGGAAAATGTTTTGCATTTGCTAAAACGCCAGCAGCTTGCATACCTTTCATAAAAGCAGCAGCTTTATCAGTCACATTATCTTTGTCCTCTCCAAAAGAGCGATTACCTATAATTGGGTTTTTTGGATTGGTATTTATATCTACTACTGGTGCAAAATTAAAATGAACTCCAACGCGCTTGCAATGCTCCCCAATTTGATAACCAGCCTGCTCTATTAATTTATTATCTGATACTGCACCAAGCGTCATATTCCAAGGGAAAGCGTAGGTAGAATCTAATCGCATACTTAAACCCCATTCTGCATCCATACCAATCAATAATGGAACCTTTGATAAGGATTGTAGGTTATTATCCAATTTTATTTGATGCGTTGGGCCACCTTTAGAATAAATAACACCACCTATATGGTAGTTTTGAATCATTGCAGAAATCTGATTCTCATGCTTAAAACCTTTATTAGAAAAAGCTTGAACCATAAACAATTGACCAACACGCTCTTTAGGAGTCATAGCGTTATAAATACTATCTACCCATTTTTGTTGTGCTTCAATATCTTCGGTTAAAAGCGGATTTGGTGTTTCATCTTGTGAAAAACCAAGTGTAAAAATGAAGGAGAATATAATGAGAGCAATGTTACGCATGGACAAATGTTTACAGTATTATACGTATAACTAATACTATGCCAAATTAGTATAAAACAGAGTAACTCAAAAAGACTTTATGATAGATTTATAAAGAGAGTAATTAACAAAAGAATATATGATTCTCATAAATTCGCACCTCACTTTATCGAAATGATAAAAAGGGTTAATCGACCAAATCAATATGTCTGTCATGATAACCTAAAAGATATAAAACACCATCTAAACCAATACTGGAAATTGAGCTCTGTGCATTATCTTTTACCTTAGGTTTGGCATGAAAAGCTATACCTAAACCAGCAAGATTAAGCATAGGCAAATCGTTAGCACCGTCACCTACAGCAATAGTTTGACTGATATCGATACCTTCTTTTACAGCTAGAGATTTTAAGAATTCTGCTTTTTTATTTCCATCTACTATTTCTCCAATATAACCACCTGTTAAAACACCATCAATAATTTCGAGTTCATTAGCATGAACATAATCAATATCCAATTTTTCCTTTAAATAATTACCGAAATAGGTAAATCCACCTGAAAGAATAGCAGTTTTAAAACCGTAGCTATGTAAGGTATCCACTAATCGTTTGGCTCCTTTAGTAATGGGAAGACGTTCGGCAACCTGCTGAAGTACTTCTTCTGATAACCCTTTAAGCAGTTTCATACGTTTGGCAAAACTCTCATTAAAATCTATTTCACCTTGCATAGCAGATTCTGTAATTGCCCTAACTTCATCACCAACACCAGCAAGTTCTGCAAGCTCGTCTATAACTTCAGTTTGAATTAAGGTCGAATCCATATCAAAGCATACCAATCGCCTATTACGTCTATAAATATTATCTTCTTGAAAAGCGATATCAACATCCAAATCTTTAGAGATTTGCATAAATCTTTCGGTTAATAGTGTTTTGTTTTTAATTTTTCCACGGATAGAAAGCTGAATGGATGCACGAGGATATTCTTCAGTTCTTACCAAAGACAGTCTACCAGTTAAACGCTTAATATGATCAATATTCATACCTATCTCTGATATGATTTTTGTGACTTCAGAGATTTGCTCAGCTGCTAGTTTTTCTCCTAAAATGGTAATGATATAACGGTCTTTTCCTTGTAGATTGACCCATTTCTCATAATCATCTAACGAAATTGGTTTAAACTTGGCAGTGATTCCCAGCTCATAAGCTTTGAACAACAAATCTTTTTGAACCGCAGAAGACTGTTCTCCAGAATTAATTTCGAACATCATACCTAATGACAAAGTATCATGAATGTTAGCCTGACCAATATCAAGAATTTTAGCACCATATTGTGCCAAAACACTAGTTAAACTAGACGTTAAGCCTGGTTTATCCTGTCCTGAAATGTTGAGTAGAAAAATATCTTTTGCCAAAGCATATATTAATTAGCTGTAAATATGCTTATTCTCTTTCAATTATTAAAATAAATAATGATACTATATCGCTAAAAATAAATAAGATTTAATGAGAAATCTCTAATTCAGAAAACGGCTATGCCAGCTATCACTTGCAGGAACTTCCCAATTTTCTTTAAACTCAGCAATATTAGTCACTAGATTATTGAAAACGATAGTTCTTTTTGAAACGGCTTTTTGTTTTGCCATTTTTTTGAAATCTATTAATGATTTGTGAGCTATGAATTCCCCTTGCTTATAGGATACATTCATTTTGTCCATTAAATCGACATTATATTCTTTCTCTAATTGCTGAATAAAATGTACAGAAGCGTCAATAGAACAGCCAGTTGCAGCGTTTAGGTTTTGATTTAATGCTATTACAATAAAACGTTTATAAACTACTTTAAAACCTGATTGTAAATCTTGTCCGTGTGCTGTCCAAGCCTCAATAAAGACTTTTAACTTCTCATTTATCTCTGAAATTTCTGTTTCAGAAAATGAACGATTGGCTTGGTATATCCAAACTCTAGATTCCTCTGGAAGTGTGTCAAACTCTACTAGCATTATTCTTTTGTGTGTTTATGTCTAAAAATTAAGCTCGTAAATAACCCCATGAAAAAGAAATAAAATAAAAACTGCCAAATCGAAAATGGTTCACTATCAAAATAATCAAATCCTGCCATTATACTTGCATGAACAATTCCGAATATTATTCCTGTATTAATTCTTGTTTTTATTGGCAAAAGTTCTTTTTTCAATCTTTTTTAGAATTCTTATTTTGATAATAAAAACGTAAAGCTCCTGTGGCTGCAAAGAATACAAACCAAATTGGAATCCAATTGTAGTTTATCATTCCGTTTTTAAAGTAACTAATAATCAAAAGTATTGCTGTAAACAAAATTCCATTGCGGAGAGCAATCTTAAGCATTTGCTTAACAGTTGTATTCATAACTATAATGAATTTGCTATGACCTCAGCAACATCTAAAACTATTACACTTTCCTCTTTTTCTTTTGCCTTGATACCATCAGTCATCATCGTATTGCAATATGGACAACCTGTAGCAATAATGTCTGGTGTTGTTTTTAAAGCTTGTTCTGTTCGCAATACATTTACTTCTTTATTTCCTGGTTCTGCATCTTTAAACATTTGTGCACCACCAGCTCCACAACACATGGCAAAGTTTTTACTCTTTTTCATTTCGACTAAAGTCGCATTAGATTTACCTAAAACTGTTCTAGGTGAATCAAATTCACTATTAGCACGACCTAAATAACATGGGTCATGGAATGTAATACGTTTCCCTTTATAGGTGTCGCCTTTAACTGATAAGCGACCTGTATCGATTAATTCTTTGATGTATTGTGTATGATGAATCACGTTATAATCACCTCCAAGACTAGGATATTCATTTTTTATACAATTGAATGAATGAGGATCACAAGTCACAATGCGTTTTACTTCATAGGCATTTAAAACCTCAATATTCATGAAGGCTTGCATTTGAAATAAGAATTCATTTCCTGCACGTTTAGCGACATCACCCGTGTTACTTTCCTCAGCCCCTAATACTGCAAAATCAACATTCGCATTATTCAAAAGTTTTACAAAAGCTTTAGTTATTTTTTTTGCTCTATCGTCATAGCTACCAGCTGAACCTACCCAAAATAAAATTTCAGGTTGTTTACCTTCTGCCATATATTCTGCCATTGTTGGCACTTTTAGTTGTCCATTCATCTTCTAATATTTCATTCGTTAACCCAATTCAACCGATCTTGTTGGTTATAAGGCCAAGGTGCACCGTTGTTTTCTATATTAGTCATCATATTGTTTAACTCCATTGGCGCAGCACTTTCTTCCATGACTAAATAACGACGCATTTCCATGATAATAGATAATGGGTCTATACTAACAGGACAAGCTTCTACACAAGCATTACAAGTTGTACAAGCCCAGAGTTCTTCTTTTGTGATGTAGTCGTTTAATAGCTGTTTGCCGTCGTCTTTAAATTCGCCATTATTAGCATCTATATTTTTACCAACTTCTACTAATCTATCTCTCGTATCCATCATGATTTTACGAGGTGATAATTTCTTACCTGTTTGGTTTGCCGGACATTCGCTTGTACAACGACCACATTCTGTACATGTGTAAGCATTTAGTAGTTGAATAGTACTTAAATCCGTAACGTCACTAGCTCCAAATTTTGCAGGCTCCTCTTCAGAGTCACCTTCCGCTGGTGCTGCAAAAGGGTCTGCATTTGGATCCATCATTAACTTAACTTCATTGGTAACTGATTCTAAATTATTGAACTGTCCTTTTGGTGTAAGTTTTCCGTAATAAACGTTTGGAAATGCTAGTAAGATATGTAAATGCTTTGAATAGTATAGGTAGTTTAAGAATACTAAAATTCCAGCAATGTGAATCCACCATGCAGAACGTTCAATTATACTTATTGTAGAATCTGAAAACCCTGAAAATAAAGGAGCAATAAACTGACTGATTACATTTCCAGAATCTAATGCTTGAAATGTAGTTCCTGTAGCTTCAATAACGTGAACTGAGTCGGATGCGTTCATTACTAAGAATAAGCACATTAAAACCACTTCGAAATATAAAATAATGTTTCCATCATTCTTTGGCCAACCTTTTAAACTTTTAAAGCGTTTTAGGTTGATAACGTTTCGTCTCATCCAAAAGAAAATAACTGCAATTAAGACTAATACTGCTAAAATTTCAAAACTTCCAATTAGAAAACCATAAACAGATTCTGGTAGTATTGATAACCCAATTCTATGTGTTCCAAAAAGTCCATCAACAATAATCTCTAAGACTTCTATATTTATTATTACAAAACCAACATATACAACAATATGTAAAAACCCTGCGATAGGTCTAACTACCATTTTACTTTGACCCAAAGCAATTCGAGTCATATTTTTCCAGCGTTGTGGTTTGTCATCACTAACGTCGACATCACGACCTAGTTTAATATTTCGAATAAGTTTGTTTATGTTTCTGGCAAAATAACCTACGCCAGCAATTAGGAATACTGCAAAGATTATATTTGGTAAATATTGCATAATTTAACGTTAGTTCTTTTTATTTAATTGTTCTTCTGTTGGTGGTGTATAAGGAATTTCTTTTTTAGATAAAATACGTCTGTATCTTGCAGGATGCAACTTTATATCAAGTAGCAACAATTCCATTTCTTTTGTAACAGCTTCTAGATTGTTGTAGAGTTTATCGTCCTTAAGTAGTTTACCCATTGAACCTTCTCCATTTTCTAGGCCTTCTAAAACTGAAGTAAACTTTATTAAAGTCTTATCAAAGTCATCTATAGTTTTAGATAACTGTGCTTTCTTTAAATCTTCAGAAAGTGCTGTAATATTCTCACTAGTTTTCTCGAAACTCTCGAGCGTTGAAGCTATTTTTTCATCGTTATCTTTTACAACTTTCTGAATTGAATAGGATAAATCTTTGAATGATTTTAAAGTTGAATTTAATTCTGAGATCGTTGCTTTTAAACCTGAGTCAGATTCGTCAACTACTAAATCATTGAGACTTACCATCAAAGTATCTGCAGAACGTAATGTCTTATCCAAATCAGTACTTAATCCTGTAAAATTATCTTTTAGAGATGAAATTAGTCCTGGTTGAATTTCAGATTTGATAAAATCTCCTTTTTGTGCTTTTTCACCTTTATAAGAATCTATTACTGCTAAAGCGTTTCCGCCCATGATACCAGTCTCATACAAACGTATTGTAGAACTTTTAGAAAATGATAATCTAGGGTCAACAGAAAACTCAACACGAGTCATTCCGGATTTAAAATCATATTTAATATTTTCAACTTTGCCTACAGTATTCCCTTTTATGGTTACTGATGAAGACATAGTTAATGCGTTATAATCAAATTCTGTATAAAACTCAACTTCATCAGAAAACAAATCTTGTCCTTTAAGGTAATTAAAAAGGTATATAAAAAGCAGCACTCCAGATATAACGAGTATGGCTGTTTTAATTTCTCTTGAAATTTTCAATGTATTGGTCTTTGGTTATTGTCAAAATTAGGAATAATATATTAAAGAATCTTTCTAAACTTAAGGTCTTTTTAAAGCTTCTTCGATAGGTATTTTTATTCCATTTTTATATGCTACTATAAAGCAAGTTGAATATCCTTTAGCTTTGGCATTATCTTTAAGCACTTTAGCCTCGTTAAAATCTGAAGTATTACCATAAAAATATTTATAAATTTTACCTTGTTGGTTTCGGCTTATATCCGAAAGGCCTTTAAAATTATAGGATTTCGTCAATAGTTTTCGCGAACTTGCTGCAATTTGAACCTTGAAAATAACATCTTCAATTATATTAGTTCTTACCTCTTTGTTAACAACCTCCGTATTATCAATATAACCAGTAATGCTTTCACCAACGTTTTGATCTAACTCATTTTTGTACTCTATGATAGCTTCTTTTATAGCTTTCGCCATTTTAGACTGACCAGATTTGCCATTCAGAAATGCACCTTCGTTTTTATTGGTCAAGAAACCAAGTTCTACCAAAACACTGGGCATATATGTATTTCGTATTACTAAAAGGCTTTTTTGCTTAAGCCCTCTGCTCTTACGCTTGACTTTATTTTTGAATGTATCCTCAATTTTTTGAGCTAATAGTATACTCTGCTCAACGTAAACTTCTTGTTCAATTCCAATCGCAATAGTAGACTCTGGAGAACTCGGGTCAAAACCCGCATAGTTTTTTTCGTAGTCTTCCTCAAGAAAAATCACTTCGTTTTCACGTTTAGCAAATTCAAAATTACGGTCTGTATTTTTTTCTCCCAAAACCCATGTTTCTGTTCCATACGGCTTATGATTTGATACCGCATTACAATGTATAGAGACAAATAAATCTGCATCTGCTTTATTAGCGATGTCTGCACGTTTCCATAATGGAATAAAAACATCTGTTTTACGAGTATATATAACTCTGACGTTTTTTAATTTTTCTAATTCCTTACCTAATTGCAACACTACACTTAAAGCGATTTTTTTCTCCTTATGTCCATTACCAAGATTACCATGATCTTTTCCACCATGACCAGCATCTAATACAACTACAAATTTATTGTATGACGACTGAGCGATAGCACTAGATGTTAAACCTATTATAAATACTATAAATAGTAATACTAATGTGTTAATGTTGTTCGTTTTCATTTAAACTTTAAAACGGTAAGTAAACGGTGTTTATTACCTTATTTAATTTGGCTTGATTATATTTAAACATTAATTGCGATAAAAAATCATTCAATCAAAAATATATGTAATTTTGGGGTTTCAAAAACCGAGCCATTCTTTTACAAAAATACCATTAAAAGGTTTGCGTACAAATAACCTAAAGATACTTTTCGCCCTTAGTTTTACAGTGTTTATCAACACTAATAGCGTTGCACAAGATATTCCCATAAAACGGAAACCTATAAAAGCGGTTGAAAAACCAAATATCATAAAAAAAGATTCTGCAACTGTTTCGGTGGATTCACTCATAAAAAATAAAGAAAATTTAAAGGTTATAGACTCTGTACAAAATGATTCTATAAAGAAACCTAAAGAATTTCTATCTGATATTGTGACTTACAGTGCCGACGGTTATGTGGCACTAAATAACAAAGATCAGAAAATATATCTTTACGATAATGCCATTGTAAAATATCAAGATATGGAGATTACTGCTGGCGTAATTGTTATAGATAACAATACGAGTTTAATATATGCTGGCCGGGTAAAAGACTCTACAGGTTACTCCCAAACTCCTGTTTTTACTCAAGGTTCAAACAAAGTTGAACCTGATTCTATAATATTTAATCAAGACAATAAGAAAGCTATTATTTTTAATTCTAGAACTGAAGATTCTGGTTTAAACATTTTTTCACCCATTACAAAACGTGAGAATGACTCTACTATTTTTATGAAAGATGCACGTTTTACCACTTCTGAAAACTTAGATGACCCAGAATATCAATTTATCTCAGACAAAATAAAACTCGTTCCAGGAAAAAAAATTGTTGTTGGTCCAACATATATGGAAATCTATGGCGTACCAACACCAATAGCATTACCATTTGCCTACTTTCCTTTGAGTAAAGAACAAAAATCGGGTATTATTTTTCCAACATTTGGTGAAGATACTGGTAGTGACCGTGGTTATTTTATCCAGAATGGAGGTTATTATTTTGCCATAAGTGATTATTTGGATTTGGCTGTTCTTGGGGATTATTATACCAATGGTAGTTATGGTGTGCGATTAGAAAGCAACTATGCAAAACGTTACCGTTTTAGTGGGAATTTAGCCATACGCTATGAAAATTTATTGACAAGTGAACGTGCTTTTCCTGATTTCACACAGAATACAATTTATAACATCAGATGGGCACATACACAAGATGCAAAGGCTAATCCTAACTCTAGATTCTCGGCATCTGTAAACTTAGGTAGTAGTCAGTTTTTTAGACAATCTGTTAACCAGAATAATATTATTAATTCGCAGAATAACACCTTAGCTTCATCGGTTTCGTACTCAAAAACATTTCCGGGAGAACCTCAAGTAAATGTAAATCTTACTGCTACACATTCTCAAAATACACAAACCGAAACTATTAATTTAACATTACCAACTCTACAAGCTTCAGTAGGTCGTATTTTTCCTTTTGAACCTAAAACAGGTGCTAAAAAAGGAATATTACAGAACATAAATTTACAATATAATACAAGAGCAGAATACAGAATTACTACTACCGATTCTTTATTTGGTAAGAGTGAAATGTTTGATGACGCTTTAGCAGGTATGCAACATACAATTCCGTTATCCACAAACTTTAAGGTCTTTGATTATTTTAGTGTTAGTGCGAGTACCAATTACCAAGAAAACTGGACATTAAATACAATCCGTCGCAGTTTTGACCAAAACACTCAAGCTGTTGTAACTACTGATATTAATGGCTTTGACAGTTTTAGAACCTATAATTTTAGTGCAAACATTGGTACTACTATTTATGGTATGTTTCCTTTTGAGAAAGAAGGTGAGGATAAAAAAATAAAAGCTATACGTCATGTAGTAAGACCATCATTAAGTTATACGGTCCAACCAGCATTTGACCAATATTATGAGACTTATGATGTTGTAGATGCCAATGGTCTCACTACAGACCAAGTCGAGTATTCTCGTTTTGAAGGTTCTATTTTCGGAGCTCCTGGTAACCGATATTCTAGCTCAGTTGGCCTAAGTGTAGGTAATAATATTGAAGCCAAAATACGCTCTAAAGATTCTACAGATACTGAGCCTAAAAAGATTACTATTATAAACAACCTTAATTTTAGCACAGCTTATGATTTGGCAGCAGATTCTTTAAATCTATCTCCACTAAGAATGACTGGTGGTTTAAAGCTTTTTAAGGACAAAATGAGTGTTAATTTTGCAGCAACTTTAGATCCATATGCACTGGATAATAATAATGTTAAGATTAATACATTTAATATTGACAATGGTGGTAGTTTATTTCGTTTGACATCTGCAAATGTGAATATGAGTTATTCTTTATCTAATGAGACCTTCAGCCGTTCTGGTGACTCTAAAGAAAAGGATCAACGTCGAGAAGATGAAGCTATACGTGCTAATGGTAGAACGGATGATATGTTTGGTCGTACAGAAGATTTTTCGAGTCGTGTCTACACCGAAGAAGATAAAGAACGACAGAAAGAAAAGGAAGCCAATCTCTCTGACTACAATTACAAAATACCTTGGAATCTTCGTCTCGCCTACGCTGTGAACTATAACAATACAAGACGTGAAAACACTATTGCGTCGCACTCATTAATGTTTTCTGGAGACATTGAATTATCGCCAAAATGGAGCGTTGGTGCATCGTCCGGTTATGACTTTTTAAATAAAGGATTTACATTCACGCAATTCCGTTTTGAGCGTGATTTATTGAGTTGGCGTATGAATTTTAGCTGGGTACCTTTTAGTAATTTATCCTCATGGAATTTCTTTATAGGTATTAAATCTAACTTCTTACAAGACCTTAAATACGAGCAACGTCGTCAGCCAGACCAACGATTGGGTAATTAATATTGCAAATACACATTGATTAATATCTGTTGTTTACCTATTTTTGGTAGACTAACAATTCAAATATTTTAATCTTGAAAAAAATCATAAACACTTCCAAAGCTCCTGCGCCTATTGGCCCATACAATCAAGCTGTTTTAGTTGGTAACATGCTATACACATCTGGCCAAATTGCTTTACATCCAGAAACCATGGCATTGGTTTTAGATGATATTAAAACTGAAACTAAGCAAGTGATGGAAAATATGAAAGAAGTTCTAGCAGCGGCAGATATGACCTTTGACAATGTCATTAAATCTTCAATTTTTGTTAGCGACATGCACAACTTTGCACTAATCAATGAAGTTTACGGTAGTTATTTTGATGAAGCAACAGCTCCTGCACGTGAAACGGTAGAAGTCGCAAACTTACCTAAGTTTGTCAATGTAGAGATTAGCATGACAGCTGTTAAATAATTACCCACTTGAAACTCAAAAAAGCAGAACTCAAAGATTTTCTGGACAGTAAAGTAAAACTTTACAATAACCCTAAGTTTATTGAGAGTGACCCGATACAAATCCCACATTTGTTTTCTAAAAAAGAAGATATAGAGATTATCGGTTTCTTAACCGCAACCATCGCTTGGGGCAATCGAAAAAGTATTATTACCAATGCCAATCGTATGGTAGATTTGTTGGACCACTCGCCTTTTGAGTTTGTGATGCAACACCAAGAGTCAGATTTAGAAAAGCTACAATCCTTTGTACATCGGACATTTAATGGTTATGACTTTATTCAGTTTATTAAGAGTCTAAAACATATCTACAATACTCATAACAGTTTAGAAGCCTTGTTTGCAAAACATGCAGAACAAGATTCACTCCAGAATGCTATACATCAATTTAAACAGTATTTTTTTGAAATAGAACATCTAAAACGTACAAAAAAACATGTGAGCGACCCATTAAAAAATTCTGCTGCAAAACGTATTAATATGTTTTTGCGTTGGATGGTACGTGATGACAATAATGGCGTAGATTTTGGTATTTGGAAATCATTGTCTTCAAGCCAATTAAGTTGTCCGTTAGATGTGCATTCTGGTAATGTAGCTCGCAAATTAGGACTACTAAAACGTAAGCAAAATGATGGCAAAGCTTTAGCAGAATTAGACAAGAGTTTACGTAAGCTAGATATAAACGACCCAGTAAAATATGATTTTGCGCTCTTTGGCTTAGGTGTTTTTGAAGGGTTTTAGTTACTTTTAAACTTCAAAAAAACAACTTATGTCATACAAGTTTACATATCTTTTATTACTCGTAACACTTTTTAGTTTTTCTCAAAACCTAGAAATTCCGGTGGATACGGTTTACACGACTAACCACACCACAAAGATTAAAGGTCAAACCATAAATTATAAAGCCATGACTGGCTTTCAGCCTGTTTGGAATACGGATGGTGAAGTTATGGCGTCACTTTATTACACGTATTACAAACGTACCAATGACACTAAAGGCAATAAGCGTCCGTTAATTGTTTCTTTTAATGGTGGTCCAGGTTCTGCTTCGGTTTGGATGCATATTGCGTATACAGGACCAAAAGTTTTAAATATTGATAAAGAAGGCTATCCTTTACAACCTTATGGTGTAAAAAGTAACCCTAACTCTATTTTAGATGTTGCCGATATTGTTTTTGTAAATCCTGTCAATACAGGCTATTCAAGAAAAGTAATGCTTAAAGATGGTAAATATGAAGATGATAAAACCTTTTTTGGTATTAATGCAGATGTCAAATATTTAGCGAGCTGGATTAATACGTTTGTTACCAGAAATAACCGTTGGGAATCTCCAAAATACATCATTGGCGAAAGTTATGGAGGCACACGTGTTATGGGACTTGCAGCCGAATTACAAAATAGCCAATGGATGTATCTTAATGGAGTGATTATGGTGTCACCGGCAGATTATAAAGTCTTGCGTGTTGGTGGTCCAGTATCGTCGAGTTTAAATTTGCCGTATTACACAGCAGCGGCATGGTATCATAAAATGTTACCAGCAGAATTACAAAATAAAGATTTATTAGATATACTTCCTGAAGCCGAAGATTTCGCGGTTAATAAACTCATACCAGCTATTGCTAAAGGTGGATTTATTTCTGATTCTGAAAGAAAAGAAATTGCTAAAAAAATGAGTTACTATTCTGGCTTATCTGAAAAAGTAATACTACAGCAAAATTTGGATGTACCCAATCGTTTTTTCTGGAAAGAACTACTACGCGATAAAACTGGACAAACTATTGGACGATTGGACAGTCGCTATTTAGGAATAGACAAAGTAGAAACTGGAACAGAACCAGATTATAGTGCCGAATTAACCTCATGGCTGCATTCTTTTGCTCCTGCAATAAATTATTACATCCAGAATGAATTAGGCTTTAAGACCGATGTTAAATACAATGTTTTTGGAAATGTTGGTAATTGGGACAGAAGTAATGATAATGTTCGTGAAAACTTACGACAAGCCATGGCACAAAACCCATATTTAAAAGTACTGACACAATCTGGATACTACGATGGAGCAACAACTTATTTTCAAGCAAAGTATAGTCAATGGCAAGTTGACCCAAGCGGAAAACTAAAAGACCGATTTTCTTTTAAAGGCTATCATAGTGGCCACATGATGTATTTAAGAAATGAAGATTTAATTAAAGCCAATGATGATTTAAGAGAGTTTATTAAAAACTCATCAGCTAGCGGTAAAGCAGCCAAGTATTAATTAATACTACTAAAACTTTGAAGTGAATTAAATTGACATTCTTACATTGAATTTTAGCAAACATTACTTTAGGAAATTAAAACGGGGTTATTCTAATAATTTTCATTCAGAAAATTATTTTTTAACGGTAAAGTAAAAAGTAGTACCCTCGCCTAAAGTAGACTCAAACCAAATTTTGCCACCAGCATTCTCGATTATTTTTTTAATAATCCAGAGACCTATACCACTAGAATCTGTTCGTTGATTCATTTTTTTAAATATTGTAAATACCATATGATGATAACTTTTATCAATACCAATACCATTATCTTTGATTTTAAATAAATAGTGATCTAATTTATCTTCAAATGCTATTTCTACGTAAGAACTTTTCTTCTTATCCCTATACTTAAAACTGTTATCAATCAGATTTTGAAATATTTGTTTTATTTGAACCTCATTGTATTCTATGATAGGAAAATTCTTTGGGTATCTTATTTTAAATTCTTTTTCAAAGAGTAAAAAATTATTGGCTATTAAAGTGTTAATGACCTCAGATAAATTAATTCGAGCATTTTTTTTACCATCTGAGCTTCTTATTTCTGCAAACTGTAAAGTACTAGATATAAGTTTATCCATATCTAGTATGGTGTCTTCTAAAGTTTTTATGTGCTCTATACTTTCATCAGTTAAATTATTTTCATTGTCATCTTTAATCCAATTAACAAAAGTAGAAATTGTACGAAGAGGAGTCTTAAGATCATGAGATACTAGATGAGCATAATGAGACAGTTCTTCATTACTATCCGTTAAGTTCTTAATTAATTTTTCATTTTTATCTATAAGATTTTTAAGTTCGGTTATATCCAAATTAACCCATACCGAACCATAAGCAACACCATTGATATCCTTTAATGCATTTCCGCTCGTAAGCCAATTACGCTTCGTCCCGTCTTTTCTAATAATTTCTAACTCAAAAGGGACACTATAATTATGTTTATGATATTCCCTTTTTTCTCTAAAAAGACTATTTAGTTCATTCTGGTTTGAAAGTAATAGATCCTTTGCTTTACTACCAAAAAGTTCTTGAGTCGAATAACCAGTCATTACAGCCAACGATTTATTTACAGATAAAATGTTATCATTATTATCAACCTCCAATAAACCCAAATTCATATTGTCAATAATACTCTTGTATTTTGTCTTTTCGAACTCTATATTTTTTTCATAGTTAACACTGAGTGTAACATCTCTATAACGCCATACAAAACAATCTAGTTTACCATTTAATACAACAGGCATAAAATCTCGTGACAAAAACCTACCGTCTTTTAATTCCAAAATCTCTTGTAAATGTGGATTTCGGTTAGTGATAAGTTCATCAATTCTTGTTACAAATTCTTCCTCATTTTTAAAATATACCTTTAGATTTTCTCTAGCAGTAGCACAAGACATTCCAATAAATGCCTTTTTTTGTTCTAATGGAAAGCTAAATAATTTTAAAAAGGCATTTCCTACATCTAAAATTAATCCGTCAAGAGATTCAACAACTTCTGCATTATGATCACTGTTAAAGATTAATTCTAATCTACTTTTTGTTCTTATTAACTCTTCCGTATTTATGTTCTTTTCAAACTCTGTAATTGAAGCTTTAATTCTTAATGCAATCGAAGTAGTCATTTTGAATAAAAAATCCAATTGATACTGTTTATAGTGATTTTTTTCTGGATGTTCAGAGTCAATAACTCCTATTACCTCATTGTCTAAAATTATAGGCACAGTAATCTCTGATAATCTTTGAGCATCATCGACTATATAACTTTGATCCTTGGAAGTATCATTAATAATCAAACCTTGTTTTGATCGAGCTACTTTCCCTATAATACCCTCTGTTACAGGTAATTTTAATCTATTTATTATTGTTTTAGAATTAGTTTCAACCTTATTTCCAGTTGCTGCGATTTGAATTAATTTATCATTAACTACACTATAAAAGACACAATCATCAGTTTTTAGGTATTTTGCAATATGATTTACTAATGTCCAAGCATTTTCATAAAGATCATCCTTGGCTAAAAGGTGTTTAAGAATTAGTGATTCAAATTTTTGTTCCTCTTGATTTCTTTGTAATTGTAAATCTAATTTATGTTCAGTTGTAATGTCTCTTACTATGGCTTGTATTGCATGTGAATTCTTATCACCACTAGATAATAATTTACACTTAATCATTACAACTTTATTTTCCTTTTTTCTGTTTATAAAATTCCACTTAAAACTTTTTTCTTTAAGAGTTTTTAAATTTAAATTTTTGAATTTGTGTAAAAGAGATTTATAATTATTATTGCTAAATTCCGATATAGAATTTGGGAAATTTTCAAATGATTTTAAACCTATCAATTTTCTAGCTTCCTTGTTTGATTGTAGAATATTACCTTTAAAGTCTATTACAAATAGGGCATCTACCAGGTTATCAATTAAAATTCGTTGAAATTCAGATTGAGATTTAAACTTTTTATTTAGGGATACATTCTCAGAGTATAGATTAAAAATGCGTTGTTCAACAAATTTTTCTGCAATCTCCTTTGCCTCTCGCTCACGATTTAAGGCTCTTTTTAGTATTTCAATCTCATTTATGGACATAATTATGTAATAACTACTTTAAATAACACTGTATTTTTTTGGAATTTACATGAATTCTAGGAGAACTGAAAGTATTTGCAATTAATTACAATAAATCCTAAACTGTTAAAGTAAATTTTATCGCATTATTTTCTTGCCCACCAAAACTTTCATCTACTGATACGTTACCTTTTACATTAAAATGACTTAATGTCGCTTTCATCAAGCCTATAGCAAAATAGGTAAGGCCTCTCTTGGATTGATAAATAATACCTAATTGATTTTTTGTTTTTTCAACCACTGAAAATGTAGGTAACTCTGCATCTTCATATAATTTTTTTACCTCCATATGTATATGGCTTTCAATCCCAGCTATGAGTTCTAAGGGATCTTTATATCTTTCTATTATGTAACTATGTTTACCAATTAAATATGGAAATACAAATTTTCCGAATTCCTCCAATGCAATTTTTGACTCCATGCCAGATTTAGAGCATACATAGGTGAGCATGCTTTGTAATTCACTAAAATCATAACTATTAAAGGCTGAGTATACACCTTTCGACTTTAGGTCAGAATTATATATCATTTTATCAACCATTTCGAGACCAAATGACTTTTCTACAAAATCAATAAAATTAGTGAAAATAAATCCTTTCATAATTAATTACTAAGTGAGTTAGTCCAATATTTCACAATATCAATTAAAGTCTCTTTAAACTTTTTATAGTCTACATTTTTGACAAAATAACCACTAATCCCAAGTTTTACACATTCAAAATAATCTTCAGGATTAGAACTCGTCGTGTGAACAACAACAGGGAGATTAGAAAAACGATCATCTTGCCTTAAAAATGAGAGAAATTCAAAACCATTCATTATTGGCATGTTAAGGTCTAACATAATGAAATGAGGTAACTCATTCTGGGAACAATTCTTAAGATAGTTTAGTGCTTCTTGTCCGTTTTCGGTTTGTATTATATCTATAGAATTGAATTCGTTATTTAAAATTTTATAAATTGAAAGAGTTGTAATTTTATCGTCCTCTACTAATAGAAATTTCATAATTAAGTTACTTATTTTATTAAAAATGATAAATATGGGAGCTTAAAGATATTAAAAAAAAAAAGAAATCAAGTTTTAAATGAGGCTCTAAGATTTAATAATTATGCAATAACCAAACATTTCTTAAATCAAATTTTGCTTTAGTCGCAGTTTCATCCTCAATTAGACCCTTTGATGTTGCAAAAGCCTTAGTCAACTTTGTTTTAATTTCTATAGGTTTTCCATCACGCTCTAGGGTCATCTCAATATCTTGTCCTTCTTGCCATGTGAACATTCCACCTATAACTTCTTGTGCATTTTGAAGCGTCAACTCTTTTCCGTTGACCGTTTTAATCACATCATTAGCTTTAATATCTTGAGCTTTCCAAAATGAATTTTTTAAAGCTACATCCGTAAAGAAAATACCTTTACCTGGTGCACCACTAAAAATAATATTCTGACCACCAGCAAAAATATAGTTGGTCTCTACTTCTGTTTCACCGTTTACTAAGCCTACCATACTAAAGAATTCATCATAGTTAATAGGCACATCACCTACTACATAAGTTTTTAGAAACTCACCTACACTAGGATATGTCATTTCGGTAATTTCTGCTATTAAATTATCATCTTCAAAAGGTTTTTCTTTTCCATATTTAGCAGACAATTCTTTCATTAAAGACAGTATGCTACGCTTACCATTGCTTTCTTTTCGCATTAAAATATCCATACACATACCAATTAATGCACCCTTTTGATAGACGTTAGCATAATTTTCTTTATAACCTTCCTTCAATACATTTTCGCTCATTATAGTAAAACTTTGAGCATCATTATATCGCTTCGAAAAATCTATTTTACCCATCAAAACATTATAGAATTCAGTTGGATCAATCAATCCTTCATAAACCTGAAAATGTTGAGCAAAATACTCGGTTACGCCTTCGTACATCCATAAATGTTTTGAAAACGTAGGTTTATTATAATCGAAATAATGTATATCTTCAGAATGAACAGATAATGGCGTCACAATATGAAAAAACTCATGTGCGACAACATCTGTCATTGATTTATCCAACTGCTCCTTTCCCATAGCTTCTGGTAACACAACAACAGTAGATGTATGGTGCTCTAAAGCTCCAAATCCTTTTGGCGCGTCTTCAGAGCCATCTGATAAATATAAATATATATCATAACGCGGTGTACTGTTAATATCACCTAAATAAGCTTTCTGTCCTTTCATCATGTCAAAAATGGTTTGCTTTAAACTCTCTGCGGTATGTACATTATTTGGAGAATACACACTTAATACGATTTTAATGTCACCGACCATAAACTCTTGTACATCAAGATTTCCATACATCATTGGGTTATCAGTGATATCAAAATAGCGTTGTGCAAAATATTTACTTGTAATTGTTTTACCATCATCAGAAGTCACAGAGCCATTATCCTGCAAAGCAGAAGTTCTTATAAAATCGGCTGGAGCTGAGACATCTAAAACATATTGGTTATTTTTAAGGCTGTCGAAGTAACCTATAAAACCATGAAGATTTAGTACAAAATTATTCACTTCAATATTGGTTCCTGATGGAGAAAAAGGAACTTCTTTACCAATACCACCCTCTTTTTCAGTATCGTAAGTGTCATTGACATAATATTCAATTCTATCTAACTTTGTAGCATTAACAATTGTCCAAGTATTAATATCTATCTTTTCAGTAGAAAGTGTATTTCCATCATAATCCAGGGCTTTGAAATCATCGATATACTTTCCAAAATTACTAACAGAATAAGTTCCCTGAACTACTTTTGGTAATCTGTAGGTAACCGTTTCTTCACTAAATCGACCTGGATTAATAACAACAGGCACTCTATCATTGTCTACACCTGTTAAATCTAAAACTGTTACAATGGGATTATTTGCTGCAGAATTGTCCACTTTTGGTTTTGTTGGACCACAGGCAACTAATAGTACTGAGAGCGTAGTAATTGAAATGTATTTTTTCATTTTTATAATAGTTTGTTTACTTGAAGAACAAATCTAATGTCTGTTACAAATAAAATAGTAAAGTTTATGTTAAAATGAGTATTACTATATTCGTGCCATGTCTCAACCACTTGTTAGCATATTAACACCTTTCAAAAACGTTTCGGATTATATCGAGCAATGTTTGAACTCAATAATTAATCAGAATTATAACAATTGGGAGTTAGTAATTATTGATGACCATTCGACCGATAATTCTTTTAAAATTGTTGAGAATTTAGCAAAATCTGATAGTAGAATAAAGTTGTTTAAAAACGATGGTGATGGAATAATTAAAGCCCTTCAGAAAGCATTTAAAGAAAGTTCCGGTGATTATGTTACACGCATGGACAGTGATGATATCATGGCTGAAAACAAGCTTGAAGTCATGGTAAATCAACTTAAAGAATACGGAGAACATCATATAGCTTTGGGATTAGTTAAGTACTTTAGTGAAATAGTTATTAGTAATGGTTACGCTAAATATGAAGCTTGGCTAAACAGATTAACCAAAGCAGGCAAAAATTATTCTGAAATTTATAAGGAATGTGTGATTGCCTCTCCTTGTTGGATGTTGCATCGTACAGATTTATTGGCTTGTGACGCTTTTAATCCAAATAGATACCCAGAAGATTACGATTTGACATTCCGTTTTTATGAACAAGGATATAAATGTATTCCTAGCAATCAGCTTTTACATTATTGGCGTGATTATAGCACACGTACATCCAGAACTCACAAACATTATGCTCAGAATTATTTTTTGGACATAAAACTTCACTATTTTCTAAAATTAGATTACGACACATCTCGTCCAATAACCATTTGGGGTGCAGGTTTTAAGGGTAAAACTATAGCAAAACGCTTGGTAGAAAAAGGTATAGCGTTTCATTGGATTTGTGATAACGTAAAGAAAATAGGAAAAGAGATATACGGTATTAAATTACAGCCATTTGAAGATTTAAAAGAAATTATAAATCCACAAACTATAGTAACAGTTGCCAATGAAATAGAGCAAAAACAGATAGTTTTATACTTTGACAATCTAAATATGAAGTCAATGGTAGATTATTTTTTCTTCTGCTAAAATGTAAACGTTAAATTTCTCAAAATCGACGCTTTGTAATCTTTATTCAATGCCTATATTTGAATTATCTAAACTTTAAAAAAACGAATGCAGTATAAACATCCTGAACTTCTATGGGCACTACTTCTACTGCTAATTCCCATTATCATTCACTTATTTCAACTAAGGCGTTTTCAAAAAGTTGCTTTTACCAATGTCAAGTTCTTAAAAAATGTAAAGCTTCAAACTCGTAAAAGTTCTCAAATAAAAAAGTGGCTCACACTAATAACACGTTTGTTACTCATAACATGTCTGGTGTTTGCTTTTGCACAGCCATTTACAACTAATTCTGGCACTTTTAATGCTAAAAACGAAACGGTCATTTATATAGACAACTCTTTTAGCATGCAAGTCAAAGGTAAAAATGGTAGTTTACTAAATGAGGCCATTCAAGATGTTTTAAAAAGTTATAGGGAAGCAGAAGAATTAACGATTTTTACAAATGACAACACTTACAGAAATACTTCCATCAAAGCCATAGCAAATGATTTAATAAAACTTAGCCACTCACCTACACAACTCGATTATGAATCGGCTTATCTAAAAGGGAAGCAATACTTTTCTAAAGATGTTACTTCAGTGAAAAATTTAATTTTAGTATCAGATTTTCAACAAAAAGACAAATCATTAGAGTTCAATGCAGATAGTTCTGTAACCCTAAAATTGGTCCAACCCAAAGCTATTTATAGCAATAATATAAGTATTGATAGTGTTTACGTTGATAAATACACTAACGAGAATACTGAAATTGGTGTGAATCTTTCTCATCTAGGAGAGCCTATTAAAAATGTTTCTGTAGCATTATATGATAACCAAAAATTAGTTGCCAAAACATCAGTTGATATTACAAACGAGTCGAAAACAAGTTTTACAATTTCTAATAACTCTGAGTTTAATGGTATGTTATCTATTGAGGATGCGAGTCTACAATACGATAATTCCTTTTATTTCAATATTAATAAAAATGATAAAATAAAAGTATTGAGTATTAATGAAGGTTCGGATAACTTCCTGAAAAAGCTATATACGGATGATGAGTTTATATACAATTCATTCGACTATAAATCCCTAGACTATAGTGCTATTGAAAGTCAAAATCTAATTATTCTAAATGAAATTGAAACAATATCTAACGCCTTAATTTCATCTTTAAAAGCTTTTAAAAGTGATGGTGGAAGTATTTTAATAATTACATCAGATGATATTAACATTAGTGCTTATAATCAAATACTTAATGAATTAAAAATTCAATATATAACAAATGCATTTACATCTGAAAAACGAGTCACTTCAATTAATTATGACCATCCAATTTTAAAAGATGCGTTCTACACTCGGGTTTCTAATTTTCAATATCCAAAGGTTAATTCATACTACACACTAAATTCTAATGAAAATGCAATTTATAGATACGAAGATAATAGCGCTTTCCTAATTGGTAGTGGCAAGATATTTTTGTTTACAGCGCCAATAAATTCAATAAACAGTAATTTTAAAAAATCGCCATTAATTGTACCCGCACTTTATAATATTGCTAAACAAAGTCTTGAAATTCCTCAATTATATTACAGTATAGGAAACGCAAATACCATTGATATTAATACACAAATCGGACAAGATGCAATTCTGAGTTTAGAAAAAGATGGTGAAAAAATAATACCATTACAACAAACATTTAGTAAAAAAGTAAGTATAATTACTACTGATAACTATCCCAATTCAGCTGGAATTTTGGTTGTAAAGAACAACATGGAGTTATTGAGAAAATTAAGTTTTAATTTTAAGCGTAATGAAAGTAATCTTAATTACTACAACCTTAGCAATAATAGCAATTACTCGGTTAACACTTCACTATCATCAGCAATAGAAACTGTAAAAAGTAACGCAAGTATTAACGCGCTATGGAAATGGTTTGTTATTTTTGCGCTAGTATTTTTAATTATAGAAACGCTAATTCTAAAATATCTTAAATGAATGCACTCATAAAATCTGCTACCGTCGTTGATTCTAAAAGTGATTTCCACAATCAAAACGTTGATATTTTAATTGAAAACGGCATCATTACAAAGATCTCTAAACGCATTTCAAACCCTAAGAATTACCAAGAAATTAAATTAGACAACCTTCATGTTTCTCAAGGGTGGTTTGATAGTTCTGTGTCTTTTGGTGAACCTGGTTTTGAAGAAAGAGAGACTATTGCTAATGGATTGAATACTGCTGCAAAATCTGGATTTACTAGCTTAGCACTCAACGCTAACACTAATCCAGTTATTGACAGCAACTCTGATATTACCTTTGTAACATCAAAATCCAATGACCATGCGGTTAATCTTAAAGCCATTGGTGCATTGACCAAAGCTTCTGAAAGTATTGACCTAGCAGAGTTATTTGATATGAAAAATACTGGAGCGGTAGCGTTCTACGATTACCAAAAGCCCATCACTAATCCCAACTTATTGAAAATCGCTTTACAGTATGCCAATAGTTTTGATGGATTAGTTTTTTCTTTTCCTCAAGAGTCAATGATATCAGGAAGTGGCGTCATGAACGAGAATATCAATAGCACCAAACTAGGTTTAAAAGGAAATCCCGCTTTGGCTGAAGAACTTCAAATAGTCAGAGATTTATTCCTGCTTGAATATACCGAGGGTAAACTTCACATACCAACCATAAGCACATCAAAATCTGTAGAGTTAATTAGAGAAGCAAAAGCTAAAAAACTTGACGTTACCTGCTCTGTTGCAATACATAACATTTGTTTTACTGACGACAAGCTCCAAGATTTTGACACTAACTTCAAGGTTTTACCGCCATTAAGAACTCAAAATGATATCGATGCACTAATTGAAGGCTTACGAGATGGAACAATAGATATGGTCACTACAGACCACAACCCTATCGACATAGAAAACAAAAAAGTAGAATTTGACCATGCTTCATATGGAACCATTGGTTTGGAATCTGCTTTTGGAGCGCTTCAAAATATCTATACTACCAAAAAAACTGTGGCTTTGTTGACCAAAGGCAAATCAAGATTTGGAATTGAAGAATATGCTATCAATGAAGGTCAAAAAGCGAATTTTTCCCTATTTAATCCAGACGCAAAGTATACTTTCAGTGAAAACGATATTCATTCTAAATCCAAGAACAGCTGCTTCCTAGGCTCTGAATTAAAAGGAAAAGCCTACGGTATTATTGCTAATAACAAAATAGAATTGTAATCAATGACAGATCAAACTATAAATGAAGGTAAACAATTTGCTATAATCGCTTACATCACAGTTATAGGTACTTTGATTGCTTTTTACTTAACACAGGACAAAAAGAATGCGTTTACAGCTTTTCATGTCAGACAAGGATTAGGACTTTGGATTCTGTTCTTTATATTAGGTTATGTGGTTGGTGGGTTTAATAGTTGGGAAATAACCTCGGCTTTTTACATTTTCTTTTTAACGCTATTTGCATACGGAGTTATTGGTGCAGCAACAGGAAAACTTAATAAACTGCCTATAATTGGTGATTTGTTTCAAAAAATATTTAAGTCTTTACAATAGAAATGTCCTCAAAACTTCATTACATAAAACGTCCATCGACGTTAACAGAAAATGCACCCTTATTAATTCTTTGCCATGGTTACGGTAGTGATGAAAATGATTTATTTTCATTCGCTTCAGAGTTACCTGAAGAACTGTATATAATTTCTGTTAGAGCGCCATATCAATTACAACCCTACGGAAATGCTTGGTATGCCATTAATTTTGATGCTGATAAAGGAAAATGGAGTAATGACCAACAAGCAATAACCTCAAGGGATATTTTATCAGAATTTATAGATTATGCTTGTGAAACTTATGCTTTAGATAAGAATAATGTTTCGTTGTTAGGCTTTAGTCAAGGTACGATTTTAAGTTACTCGCTAGCGTTGACTTACCCAGAAAAAGTAAAGAATATTATAGCTTTAAGCGGCTATGTTAATGAAGCCATTATTCCAGAAAGTCTAAATCCTGATAACTATAAACATCTAGACTTCTATTGCTCTCATGGTAGTGTAGACCAAGTTATACCAGTAGATTGGGCTAGACGAAGCAAACCATTTTTAGACAAATTAGAGATTAAAAACACTTATAGTGAATTTCCTGTGGGTCACGGTGTTGCACCGCAAAACTTTTATGAGTTTAAAGATTGGTTAGTCAAGCGAATCTAATTAATCGGATACAAAAAATAATCCGTCAACTTATAGTCAATCGCACCACTCTCATTAACTTCATAGTTTATAAATAGTTCACCCCAATGTTTACCATCCGTAAAGTTGGTTAGTAACCACTTATGATTTAAGACTTTAATCCGGTCAATCATAATCTTAGAATCTGTCATCGAAACATAAGGAATTATTGGATGATCTATACCTTTATAAACATTCATTTCTAGGAGTCCGTCTTTTATTTTAGGAAGTAACACATCATAATTAAAACCTTGATCTTCAAAATAAGTTATAGCTTCCTCATCACCTTCAATATTAAAGAACGATAAATCATAAATTTTATCATTCAAGTCTGTCTGCTCACTTTCTAAATCAGCAATTTTAGACTTAAACTTTTTTATATCTTTTTCATACTTATCAATAATACCTTTAGAATTCATGTACTGAAAAATTATCAGTAATACAGAAAAAATAAACAAATACATAAAGATTCTGCTTTTCATATCATATTGTAATTTGGAGGTTATCGTAAGCTAAGTAAACGTTTTCTGGTAATTTTTGTTGCACTTCGTTGTGAAAGCCCATATGATGACTAATATGTGTCAAATATGCACGCTTTGGATTGACTTTACTTATGAAGTCTAATGCTTCTTCTAAGTTGAAATGTGACACATGCGGCTCTTCACGCAAAGCGTTAATAACTAAGACTTCTAGGTTATGTAGCTTTTTTATTTCAGTGTCACTTACAGTTTTCATATCCGTCAGATAAGCAAACTTATCAAATCGATACCCATAAACTTGTAGTGTGTTGTGTAGTCCGTCAATCGGAACGACTTTTAAATCCCCAATTGCAAAAGGGTTTCCATCGATATAATGCTCGTTAACACTTGGTGCTCCTGGATACTTATTTTCAGTTTCAAAAATATAAGAAAATATGCGCTCCAAAGCTTTCATAACTCTTGGATGTGCGTATAAATCTATATTTCCTTGTCGAAAGAAAAAAGGGCGTATATCATCCAAACCCATTACATGGTCTGCGTGCTCATGGGTAAAAATAACCCCATCAACCTTAGTACACTTTGCTCTTAGCATTTGCTGTCTAAAATCCGCACCACAATCAATAACATAGCTGTAATTATCCCATTCTACTAAAACCGAAACACGCAAGCGCTTATCCTTTGGATTATCACTCAAACATACAGGGTGTGAACTTCCTATAACAGGAATTCCTTGTGATGTTCCAGTGCCTAAAAATGTAACTTTCAACTGTGTTAAGTTTAAGACAAAAATAAGGTTATTTTTTTGTTTGATATGCGAAAACAGTACATTTGTAGTGCTATTAAATTCAACAATTATGACTGAAATTAAATATAGAGCTGAAAAGGATTTTGAGAACATTCCATCTCTGAGAGATAAATGTCTTAGAATTAATCTTAATGCTGATATTTATGGAACTTTTGCTGAGATCGGCGCTGGACAAGAAACGGTACGACAGTTTTTTAGAGCTGGAGGTGCATCTGGTACAATTGCAAAAACCATGTCGGCTTATGATAAAGATTTTAGCGATGCCATCTATGGTATTGAAAATGATAAGCGCTATGTTACAGAGGCACGTTTGAGAAAAATGCTAGACCATGAGATGAATCTTATGGAACAAAGAATTACTCGCGAAAAACATCCTGATAAAATTTTCTTCACCTATGCCAACACAGTAGCTACAATAGATTTTGCAAAAAAATACAAAGGTCACGGCTGGGTTGGTATCAAATACCAAGTTAGTCCAGAGCAAGATTACAATGAGATTGTACTCCACATTCGTTTCAAAGAAAACGATGCAAGGTTACAGCAAGAAACACTTGGTGTCTTAGGAACAAACCTTATCTATGGAGCTTTCTATAAATATAACGAGCCTAAAAAACTATTACGATACTTATACGACCACTTAGATAAAGATCAATTAGAAATTGACACGATTAACTTTTCAGGTCCAGTTTTTGAAAATGTTGACAATCGTTTAATGAGTTTACAATTGGTTAAAAATGGCATGACTGATGCTGTTATGTTTGCACCCGACGGAAATAACGTACTTCCTGCGCGTGTACTTTACAAGAAGAACATATTAACTCTAAGAGGTAGTTTTAGACCTGTTACTAAAGTAAATATGGACATGTTTGAGAAATCTTATGAGATGTTCATTAAAGAAAATAAAGTAGATAAAGACAAGACTCAGGTTATTTTTGAAATCACACTCTCTAATCTTAGAGCTGAAGGTGAAATTGACGAGCAAGATTTCATGGACCGTGCACGCCTACTTTGCTCTCTTGGTCAAACCGTACTAATTTCCAACTTTAAGGAATATTATAAACTTGTTGAATACTTCTCTCAATACTCTAAGGCAAGAATGGGTCTAGCTATGGGTGTCAATAACTTAGTTGATATATTTGATGAAAAGTATTACCGCCATTTAAGTGGTGGTATCCTTGAAGCATTTGGTAAATTATTTTATAAGGACTTACGCGTTTATTTATACCCAATGGAAAATGAAAACGGTAGCGTTACATCTAGCGAAAATCTTAAAGTACATCCGCGAATGAAAGAGCTTTACAAGTTTTTTAAATATAATGGAAAGGTAGTTGACATCAATGATTATGACCCTTCTATCCTATCTATTTTCTCTAGGAAAGTATTAGCAAAAATTGCAGCTGGAGAAAGTGGTTGGGAAGAAATGTTGCCAGAAGGTGTTGCAAAAATCATTAAAGAAAAAGCTTTATTTGGTTGTGAAACTGAAGAAGTATTACATAAATAACTGCTAGCTTATAGTTTAAAAATAAAAAAAATGCGATTCAGTTGAATCGCATTTTTTTGTGCTAAGCACCTAATATTTGCTCGGCATGTACCTTAGTTTTTACTTTAAAAATAACATTTTCTAAAACACCATTCTCGTCAATAACAAAAGTAATTCTGTGGATGCCATCATATTCTTTACCCATAAATTTTTTTGGTCCCCAAACACCAAACGCTTCAATGACAGATTTATCTTCATCTGCCAAAAGTGGATATTCAAAACCGTATTTATTTTTAAAATTAGATTGTCTTTTTTGACTATCTGCACTAACTCCTAAAATCTCATAGTTTAGTGATTCAAAACGCTTAAAATTATCGTTTAAGTTACATGCTTCAGCAGTACAACCAGGTGTACTAGCTTTTGGATAAAAGAAAACAACTAGTTTTTTCCCTTTGTAATCGCTCAATTTTATTGTATTTCCGTCTTGATCTAGAGCCTCAAAATTTGGTGCCTTGTCTCCTACTTTTAAATGCGTCATAATGTTTAATTTTGTTTTTGTAAAAATACAATGAATGACAAAACAAGAAAAGGTAGAATTTGTTATAACTACGTTAAAAGACTTATATCCAGAAATTCCTATTCCTCTGGATCATAAGGACCCATATACATTATTAATTGCCGTTTTATTATCTGCACAATGTACTGATGTCCGTGTTAATCAAATCACGCCTCTTTTATTTGCAAAGGCAGATAATCCATATGACATGATTAAAATGTCTGTCGAAGAAATTAAAGCTATTATAAGACCTTGCGGATTAAGTCCAATGAAAAGTAAGGGTATTTACGGTTTATCAAAAATTTTAATTGAAAAACATAACGGTGAAGTTCCTAAAAGTTTTGATGATCTTGAAGAATTACCTGCCGTTGGTCATAAAACCGCCAGCGTAGTTATGAGTCAAGCCTTTAGAGTACCTGCATTTCCTGTAGACACACATATTCATCGATTAATGTATCGCTGGAATTTGACTAACGGAAAAAGTGTTGCTCAGACCGAAAAAGATGCTAAACGCTTATTTCCAAAAGATACTTGGAACGATTTACATCTACAGATTATATGGTATGGTAGAGAATTTTCACCTGCTCGCGGTTGGGATTTAGATAAAGATGTTATCACAAAAACGATTGGCCGTAAATCTGTTTTAGCCAAATACTATAAAAACAAAAAGTAAATAAAAAAACCTTGATTTAAAATCAAGGTTTTTATACTAATTAAGGAGTGTTACAAACTCCAAGCTTTTATAATAATTAACACGTAAAGCCTTAGAATAGTTCAGCAGAAAGTATACTGTTTCTTTTTTTGGGTTAAGTTGTATTTTTTTTAGGGTGTAGTCAGAGTAAATTTTTGCCATTTGCGTAATTTTTGTTCATATGACATTTAAAACGCAAAAAAATGTACTTTATTATATCAATTTGTTAAAACGATATTATGCTGCTCAATAACCTTACGTAAATTGATCAATGCATAGCGCATTCTACCTAGAGCAGTATTGATACTAACACCTGTCCGTTCTGATATTTCTTTAAAACTCATATCCTGATACATGCGCATCATTAATACTTTCTTCTGATCTTCAGGCAATTCTTCTATAATACGTCTAACATCAGATTCTACTTGATCTTTAATCAATGTTTTTTCTGCATTTAAAGACGAATCACTCAATACTGAAAAAATGCTAAACTCACCAGAGTTATCAAATTTAGGCATACGTTTATTTCTTCTAAAGTGGTCAATCACCAAATTATGAGCGATTCGCATTACCCAGGGCAAAAATTTACCTTCCTCGTTATATTTACCCCTTTTTAAGGTTCTTATTACTTTAATAAATGTGTCTTGAAATACATCTTCAGTGATATCTCTATCATATACTTTCGAGTAGATAAAACTATATATTTTCTGTTTGTGTCGCATTATCAACATAGATAATGCACCTTCATCTCCGTTAATGTAATTTTTGACTAAAACTGCGTCTTCGATAAGTTTTCTTTTCATAACATATACTTTAAGCAACAAAGTTTTGACTTTGTTTGGGGTTCCTAGCTTAATCTTAAAGTAATATTATGTATACGCAGCTGTTTTTGAAAGTATTATAAATTCAAATAAACAAGAATCATTTCGAAAAAACAAAATTTCAACCCAAATTTTAACATTTAATCTAGCATATTATCATTTTCGACAATGGATTAGTTATGGTATCTTTGCAAAACTTGTATCAAAAATCCTATGAACACAGTTATTTTAGATGTTAACCCTAAAGAAAACATCATCATCAAAGGTGCAAAACTGCACAACTTAAAAAATATTGATGTTGTTATTCCCCGAAATAAACTTTTAGTCATTACTGGTTTATCTGGCTCAGGGAAATCTAGCTTAGCTTTTGATACACTATATGCTGAAGGTCAAAGACGTTATGTTGAAAGTTTGAGTAGTTATGCACGTCAGTTTTTAGGACGACTTAATAAGCCTAAAGTAGATTATATAAAAGGTATATCTCCAGCAATTGCTATCGAGCAGAAAGTCAATTCCACAAATCCACGATCTACAGTTGGTACAACTACAGAAATATATGATTACCTTAAGCTTATATTTGCTCGAATTGGTAAGACATATTCTCCTATTTCTGGTGAGTTAGTAAAAAAGCATCGCACGACTGATGTTATAGATTATATTTCAAAATTCGAAGAAAACTCTAAATTACTTCTTCTATCACCAATTATACTTGAAAAAGGTAGAACTATTAAAAACAAATTACAAACGTTACTCCAACAAGGATATGCAAGAGTAAAATTAAAAGATGAAGTATTAAGAATTGATGATGCCTTAGAAAAAGAGATAAAGAATACCAAAAACTTATACCTAGTCGTCGATAGAATTGTCTACAAAGATGATGAAGACTTTCTGAATCGTCTAGCAGATGCCGTGGAGACAGCTTTTTTTGAAGGAGATGGTTCTTGCATCATTGAGTCTATTTCGGATAATAAGCAAAAAGGATTCAATAATAAGTTTGAATTGGATGACTTGGTTTTTTTAGAACCAAACACACATTTATTCAGTTTTAATAATCCATATGGCGCCTGTCCAAAATGTGAAGGTTACGGAGATGTTATTGGGATTGATGACGATTTAGTCATCCCGAACACAGCACTATCGGTTTATGAAAACGCTGTGTTTCCTTGGCGAGGAGAAAGTATGAGTTGGTATCGCGACCAATTGGTTAATAATTCTCATAAGTTCAATTTTCCTATCCATAAACCCTTCTTTGAATTAAGTCAGGAGCAAAAAGCTTTAGTGTGGTCAGGTAACAAACATTTTGAAGGGTTGGATAGTTTTTTTGCTCAACTAGAATCTAAAGCCTACAAAATTCAGAATCGAGTCATGCTATCTCGCTATCGTGGTAAAACTAAATGTAATGTTTGTAAAGGCAAACGCCTAAGAGAAGAAGCAAGCTATGTGAAAATTGCTAACAAAACCATAATGGACTTAGTAGATTTGCCTTTAGATGAATTATCCGTATTCTTTAAAGATTTAAAGTTAGGCGAGCACGATACTAAAATAGCCAAACGTTTACTAAAGGAAATTAATACTAGGCTACAATTCTTATCTAATGTAGGATTAAATTATTTGACATTAAATCGAAAATCAAACACATTATCAGGTGGTGAAAGTCAACGTATTAACCTAGCAACTTCGTTGGGAAGTAGTCTTGTTGGTTCTATGTATATTTTGGACGAACCTAGTATTGGACTTCACCCAAAAGATACCGAAAGATTGATTGGTGTTTTAAAATCACTAAGAGATTTAGGAAATACCGTCATCGTAGTAGAACATGACGAAGATATAATGAAATCTGCTGACGAAATTATAGATATTGGTCCAGAAGCAGGCACTTTTGGAGGGCAAGTTGTTGCTACAGGAACATTTGAGAATATTCTTATTTCTAATTCATTAACAGCGCACTACCTTAACGGAACATTAGAAATTGAGGTGCCAAAAAAGAGAAGAACTTCAAAATATAATATTGAAGTCATTGGTGCTCGTGAAAATAATTTGAAAAATATCGATGTAGTTTTTCCACTAAATATGCTTACTGTAATTACAGGTGTTTCTGGAAGCGGAAAAAGCACATTGGTAAAAAAATTACTATATCCCGGATTGCAAAAAAAATTGACTGGTTTTGGAGATAAACCTGGGCAATTTACAGAGCTAAAAGGTAATTTTTCTAATATTGAAAATGTGGAGTTTATAGATCAAAATCCAATCGGTCGTTCTTCGCGCTCAAACCCTGTAACTTATATAAAAGCATACGATGACATTAGAGCGTTATTTGCATCACAGAAGTTAAGTAAAATACGTAACTACCAAGCAAAGCACTTTAGCTTTAATGTAGATGGTGGACGTTGTGAAACTTGTAAAGGTGAAGGCGAAGTAACTATCGAAATGCAGTTTATGGCCGATGTGCATTTAACCTGCGAAACATGTAATGGGAAACGTTTTAAAAAAGAAGTTTTAGAAGTCAACTTTGAAGGCAAATCCATTCATGATATCTTAAGTATGACTATTGATAATGCTGTTGCATTTTTCGGTGAGCATAAACAAACTAAAATAGAAAAGAAACTACAGCCTTTAAAAGATGTTGGTTTGGGTTATGTGACCCTAGGACAATCATCCTCAACACTTTCTGGTGGTGAGGCACAGCGTATTAAATTAGCCTCGTTTTTAGGTAAAGGTTCTCGTGGAGACACTACCTTATTCATATTTGATGAGCCGACAACTGGACTCCATTTTCATGATATAAAAAAATTACTAAAGTCTTTCCAAGCACTAATTGAAATCGGACACTCAATAATAGTCATTGAACACAATATCGATTTGATAAAGTGCGCAGACCACATTATAGATTTAGGTCCTGAAGGCGGAAAGAACGGTGGTAACCTTATAGCGTTTGGTACACCAGAAGATATCGTTAAAAATAAAGTATCAGTTACGGGACAGTATTTGAAATATAAGTTATAAATAGCGTTCTCTGATCACGTTATTATGATGATTCTCATGACCTGTAATAATATAACCTATAGCTCTAACGGAAACTGGTGAGCCATTCGCCTTTCCTATTGATTTTAATTCTTCATCAGAAAAAGAATCAAACAGAACTATAGTTGCATTTCTGACTGCTTTATATTCCTCAATTAAACTATTAATAGTTCTATTGTTAGCCTTTCCTGCATCAACATAATCGTCTTGCTCAAAGCCTACCATTTCGGTTTTATCCTGTCTTGCAATTCGCATTGCACGGTAAACAAAAACACGTTCCGTATCAATAATATGCAGTAAAATATCTTTTGGTGTCCACTTGCCTTCAGCGTAAGCATGGTCTAATTTTTCAGATGGAATATTTTGATAAAAGTCAACAACAGAAATTACATTTTCTTTAAGGCCTAAGACTATATCTTGGTTTGCAGCCAATTGAATGTATGGCAAATAGTAAGAGCTAAACTCGTCGTGTGATATATTCATAACATATTTAAATTAAAAGTTGAAGATAAAAAAAGCCCTAGCAAAATTGCTAAGGCTTTAACATCGTTTTTTAAAAAATCGATTATAATTCGTTAAATATAGTATGCATTAGACGTTTTTTGTCATTAATACTTTCTTCTAAAGAAATCATAGTCTCCGTTCTGTAAACGCCATCTATGTCATCTAACATGAAAATAATGTCTTTGGCATGCATCGTATCATTTGCTCTAATCTTACAGAAAATATTAAATTTACCTGTTGTGATGTGGGCTACAGTTACAAAAGGTATATTAGCAATACGCTCTAAAACAAATTTTGTTTGCGATGTGTTTTGTAAAAAAACACCAACATAGGCTATAAATGAATACCCTAATTTTTTATAGTCTAAAGTCAATGATGAACCTTTGATAATTCCCGCTTCCTCCATTTTTTTAACACGGACATGAACAGTACCTGCAGAAATTAATAATTTTTTTGCAATATCAGTAAAAGGAATACGCGTATTATCAATAAGCATATCCAAAATTTGGTGATCTATTTCGTCTAATTTAAATTTTGCCATTTTTTTATTTTATTGAATTATATGCAAAAATAACACATTTTTATTGATAAAAATAAGCTAAAATTTAAAATGTATAAGATTTTATCAAGATTTTACGGTTATTTAACATTACGAAAACGATTTCGTTAGAAACTTCTATAGCATTATTATCTTGATCTAAAACCAAAGCACCTTTAGCATCAATGTTATTGTGAGCAAAATAATTTTCTAGATTTTCTACTTTTTCAACAAATGGAATAAATTTCACAATACTGTCTTCTAAAACCTCTTTATACTGAATGGCAATATCTACTGTACTTTTGGAATTATCTAAAAGTTTTGAATTTCTAATGATAACATCATAAAAATTCTTCTCATTTTGAGGAATTTCAAAATAAGATTTAAAATTATCAATTCTCACACCAGTTGCAGTAGATTTTAATCCATAAATCAATGATTTAAAAATAAAAAAACGTGTTTCTTCTCTATCATAATCATTTTGGTAGTGTCCTGCTTCATATAAAATAGTTGGCACTCCTAAAGATTGAAACGTATCACCAACGCAATTAATATTGAAACCATCATCGTAACGACCAATAGCGTTTGGTAAGTCTTTCTGGATTTGTTCATTAATTAAAGCTATAACAGACATCGCTTTCTTTCGAGTTACTGTAAGAGTACATTCAGTATCTTCTGCTGGTGATAGGAATGATAGTGTTGCTGAATTACCAGTTCTACCAGCTCCAAAAATAGTACGCTGACCGTGAAGATTAAAGCAATAATGAGGCATAAAACTATCAAAACAAGCTCTTAATACCTTACTTTCAGGTTGAGTAAGATTTTGAGCATCTCTATTTAAATCTACTTCATTTGCATTAACTCTTGTATATCGAGCAGCGCCATCTGGATTCAGAATTGGAATAATCTGAAGTGTACAATTTTCTAAAATATCAGAAAATTTGCCTTTAGAAAATCCATTTAATACATCAAAAAGCGCTTTTGTTGTTGTCGATTCATTACCATGCATTTGTGACCACAACAAAATTTTAGTATCTCCTTGACCGACTTTAAGAGAAAAAATCGGTCGATGTTCGACAGAATAACCAATGGTCGAAAATTGAAAAACTGAAGAAAAATTATCTAAAAGTCCCTCAATAATTTTATTAGTAATGTAGCGCCCAAAAAGTGATTTCTCCTTGAGAGAATTATACAAATCTGTAAGTTGTTCTGAAGTCATTAAAAATATTTGTAACACAAAGGTATACATTTGTAAATTTACATTTGTAAACAAGTGTTGTGCCTTATTATGTTACAACATTATACAAATAGTTACATTTATAACATGGCTAAGGCTATAATTATTGAATAAAATTTAATTAAAAATAATTTATGTATTTAATATACTTATTTTCAGTGTTATAAATAGTTTTATATAAAGTGTATATTTACTTTAAATTATGTTATTTAATAAGAATATTGGTTCTTAAAACAACAAATGTTACATTTGTAACGTATATAATTAATGAATGTAGTTTACAATGATAAACACCATAGGTTTTACAGAACGTTTACAAAAAGTCATTACTTTTTATGAAGAAACTGCATCGAGTTTTGCTGAAAAAATTGGTGTGCAACGTTCTAGCATTTCGCACATACTTTCTGGCAGAAACAAGCCAAGTTTAGATTTTGTTATGAAGGTGCTTCACTCCTATCCAGAGGTAGATTTATATTGGTTAATGAATGGTAAGGGTAAATTTCCAAAAGCTGATGAGATTAAAAAAGATAACACACAACCACAATTGAAATTTTCAGAATCAAATCCAGAGCCTTTAACTCAAATTCCAAATTCCAAAAATTCTTTAGACTTAACAGAAATAGATAAAATTATTATTTTCTACAAAGACGGAAGTTTTAAGAGTTATCAAAATTAAGAGTCGCTAAATTCTTATTTTTGCATAAACTTTCTTTTTTTGATGAAAAAACTGCTTCTTCTTGCTTTCTGTGTTGTTTTAACGAGTTGTTATAATGTAGAGCGAAATTGTCAAGATTATCGCACAGGCGACTTTAAATTCACTTTTTTAGTTGATGGTGAAGAAAAAACTGGGACTTTTACCCGAAAAGAAAACTTAAGTATCGATTATTTTGAAGGGAAAGTAGATTCTTCTTCTATTCGTTGGATTAACGATTGCGAATTTATTTTGAAAAAGCTAAACCCGACTAATACTGCAGAAGACGATGCTATCCATATGAAGATATTAGGAACAACAGATTCTTCGTATACATTCGAATATAAATTAGCTATCAAAAAAGCAAACAGACCTGCTCGTGTAGAGAAAGGTGTTTCATATAGAATAAATTAACATGATAGAATTTTTACTGTCTAGCGATGCCATTTTTGCATTATTAACCTTAACATTTTTAGAAATAATATTAGGGATAGATAATATTGTGTTTATTTCTATTGCCGCTAACAAACTACCCGAACATCAACGTGGTAAAGCTACCAATATTGGACTTATCCTTGCAATGGTTCAGCGTATTGTTCTTTTGTTTTTCGTGTCGTTTTTAGTAGGCTTAAAAGAACCATTTTATGAATTTGAAAATTCATGGTTAGAATTGCATCTAAGCTGGCAAGCTATTATTCTATTTGCTGGTGGATTATTCTTAATCTACAAGAGTACTTCAGAGATTAGAGAAAAAGTCGAAACACCATCATATGATGAAAATAATGTAAAAAATAAAGTCATAAGTTCTCTACAACAAGCCATTGTGCAGATTTTAATTATTGATTTTATATTCTCAGTAGACTCGATACTGACAGCAATCGGAATGACAAACGGGCTTCATCCCAACCCAAATAATAGTTTGGTATTGATGATTATTGCAGTAATTATTTCTATAATTATTATGATAGGATTTGCTAACGGCATCCGGAAATTTATAGAAAACCATCCAAGTATGCAGATTCTTGGGTTGGCATTTTTAATCTTAATAGGTTTTATGCTTATTACTGAAGCTGCTCATTTATCAAATACACGATTCTTTGGAAAGTCAGTTGGCGAAATACCTAAAGGCTATTTATACTTTGCTATTGCTTTCTCTTTGTTTGTAGAATTTTTGAATCAAAAAACCTCAAAAAAGAAATAATCTTACAGTCAAATTAAAACAATGATGCTTGACCAGAATCATCTACATATGGATTTTCTTCAGTATCTTCTTTAGGTTTTGGTGTATCTGTTTTAGGTTTTGGGTCTAAATCGACCTTTACTTCTGCTTCAGTAGTACCTGATACTTCTGCAGTAACTTGCTCTTCGTCTACAACTTCTAATTCATCTGCATACACCTCTTCTGGTGCTTCAAAAGGTAATGGCTCTAACAGATTGATTTGATTTATCTTATCCTTAGTCAATTGATTACCTAAAGCATTGATTCCTTTTACAGCAATAAACTCTTCCAAATTTACCTCCATATTCTGTTTACGGTCTTTACCACGTTCTTTTGTAAACTCAACGTCTGCCATTGGTCGCCAATCGGTAGATACAATTTCTAACTGAGAGCTAGCATGGTCTGAGATAAAAGACTCTTCTTTTCCTTCTTGTTCGATTAAAAAGCGCTTAACGTAGTAGCGTTCTTTGTCTCCATCATAGTAAATAGCTGAGATTGGTTTTTTAGGAATCCATTTTTCTAAGACGATCATGTCACTATCAAAATGTGTTGTTAATTCCGGAATTATAGTTTTGACTATCCCTTTTTGGTTAATAACCAACAATCGGTCCTCGCCTCTAAACTCACCAATTAATTCGCCACGTTCATCGACATTTAATCGTTGAACGGTGTCATCAAACCATATTTTACGTGGTTTTAATGTAGAAACACCCTTTTCTTTGAGTTCAATTCGTTTGATAGAATATTTGGTGACTAGATTTCCTTTAGACGTTCTTGCCTTTATAAGAATATCAGAAAAATCTAAATCCCATTTTAGTTTTTTAATACTTCCTACCTGACGTAACGAAATTGAAACAACCTCAGCTTCGCCATTTGGATTGGCAGAAAAATACCAAAGTTTAGAAGCCTTACTTCCATTTGTTAAATCGTACTCACGGTCACGGGTCATAGAGGTTACCGCAAAACGCTTAACATAAGATGGTCCACTTTTTCCGTCTCGATAAATAAGGTTATAAATTGTTCTCTTGTCTTTCTTTTTAAAAACAGCAACATGAATTATGTTTTTACCAATAAAGGTTTTAGAATCCACTTTAGTTACCATCATTTTACCATCAGCAGTAAACGCAATAATATCATCGATATCACTACAATCACAAACATATTCGTCACGACGTAATGCTGTACCGATAAATCCTTCTTCTCTATTGACGTAAAGCTTTGTGTTTCTAATCACCACTTTTGAAGCATCTACATCATCAAAAATTCGTATTTCGGTTTTACGTTCTTTGCCCTCGCCATAATCTTTCTTTAAACGGGTAAAATATGCAATTGCATAATCGATAAGATTGGCTAAATGATGTTTAACTTCGGTAATTTGCGCTTCTAAAGCATCAATTTTTTGCTGTGCTTTATCAATATCAAATTTTGAAATACGTTTAATTCGGATTTCAGTTAAACGTGTAATATCTTCAACAGTAATTTTACGTTTCAGATGTTTGATATGTGATTGTAAACCTTTATCAATAGCACTGATAACGCCATCCCAAGTTTCTTCTTCCTCTATATCACGATAGATACGGTTTTCAATAAAAATACGCTCTAATGACGCAAAATGCCATTGTTCTTCGAGTTCACCTAATTTTATTTCTAGCTCAGATTTTAAAAGCTGAACCGTATTATCTGTCGAACGACGTAACATTTCAGTTACACCAATAAACAATGGTTTATTATCCTCAATGACACAGCCTAATGGTGAAATCGATGTTTCACAATTAGTAAACGCATATAAAGCATCAATGGTTTTATCTGGAGAGATACCTGAAGGTAAATGCACTAAGATTTCAACCTTAGCAGCTGTATTGTCTTCTATCTTCTTTATCTTAATCTTTCCTTTATCATTTGCCTTTAAGATAGAGTCAATAAGTGACTGTGTTGTTGTGCTGAAAGGAATTTCAGTAATGACCAACGTGTTTTTACTATGATGAGATATTTTTGCACGCACACGTACTTTACCACCACGATTACCATCATTATAATTGGTAAAATCTGCTATACCTGCTGTCGGAAAATCCGGAACAATTGTGAAGCGTTTTCCTTTTAAATGCTTTATTGAAGCATCGATAAGCTCAATAAAATTATGAGGTAATATTTTAGTTGATAATCCTACCGCAATACCTTCACCACCTTGAGCTAACAATAATGGAAACATTACTGGAAGATTAATCGGCTCTTTACGACGACCGTCATAAGATTGTTGCCACTCTGTAATTTTTGGGTTGTAAACTACATCTAATCCAAACTTAGAAATTCTTGCCTCTATATAACGTGATGCTGCTGCTCTATCGCCTGTTAGAATATTTCCCCAGTTTCCTTGGGTATCAATCAGTAAATCTTTCTGGCCGATTTGCACCATAGCATCTGCAATACTAGCATCGCCATGCGGATGGTATTGCATCGTATGACCAACAATGTTTGCCACTTTATTGTAACGTCCATCATCCAAATCTTTCATAGAATGCATAATGCGACGCTGCACGGGTTTAAAACCATCTTCGATTGCAGGTACAGCACGCTCTAAGATTACATAAGATGCGTAATCCAAAAACCAATCCTTATACATGCCAGTGACCTTGGTAATTGTCTCCTGTGGCTCTAGATTATCTTCTTTGTTTATATTTTCTAATTCTTCGTGTTCTTCGCTCATCTACTTTTTGAACCTCTTATTTTTTCTTTTTAATAGAATTTTTAATCATCTGCATTGCAAAAATCATCAAGGAAACCGAACCTATTCCAAAATAAACATTGCTATTTTCCTTAAAACTTAAATCATCAAAGTTTAATTGCGTTAGCCAAAAAACTTAAATGATTACAAATATTATGGTAATTACATTAAATACTGTTACTGCTGTTTTCATGCGGTCTCTTCTATTTTATCCAATTCCACCTTCAGATTATTGATTATAAACTCTTGACGTGTCGGTGTATTTTTCCCCATATAAAAAGACAACATCTCTTCTATAGATATTTCTTTATCTAGCATTACTGGGTCTAATCGTATATCTGCACCTATAAAATGCTGAAACTCGTCTGGTGATATTTCACCCAAACCTTTAAATCGTGTGATTTCGGGTTTTGGTTTTAATTTTTCAATCGCGTTTCGGCGTTCTTCTTCTGAATAGCAATAAATCGTTTCTTTCTTATTACGCACTCTAAACAATGGTGTTTGCAATATGTATAGATGACCTTCTTTAATCACTTCAGGAAAGAACTGTAAAAAGAAGGTAATTAATAGCAAACGGATGTGCATACCATCGACATCGGCATCTGTTGCAATAACAATGTTGTTATATCTTAAATCTTCAAGAGATTCTTCAATATTTAAAGCGGCTTGAAGTAAGTTAAATTCTTCGTTCTCATAAACTATCTTTTTACTCAACCCATAAGAGTTTAAAGGCTTACCTTTTAAGCTAAAAACTGCCTGCGTATTAACATCACGAGATTTTGTAATACTACCAGATGCTGAATCTCCCTCAGTAATAAATAAGGTGGACTCTAGGCTTCTTTCGTTTTTAGTATCCCCAAAATGCACTCGGCAATCCCGTAACTTCTTATTATGAAGACTCGCTTTTTTAGCACGGTCTTTTGCTAGTTTTCGAATACCTGATAATTCTTTACGCTCACGCTCTGCTTGCATTATTTTGCGCTGAATCTTCTCGGCAGTATCAGGGTTTTTGTGTAGATAATTATCAAAATACTTTTTGACAAAATCATTGATATATGTTCTTACGGTTGGCAAATCGCCACCCATATCGGTAGAACCTAATTTTGTTTTGGTCTGACTCTCAAAAACAGGTTCCATCACTTTTATAGCTATTGCTGCAATGATAGATTTACGAATGTCTGAAGTATCGTAATTTTTACCATAAAACTCACGGATGGTTTTTACAATTGCTTCTCTAAAAGCAGTTAAATGTGTACCGCCTTGTGTGGTATTTTGACCATTAACAAAAGAATGGTATTCTTCACTATATTGAGTTTTGCTATGTGTCACGGCGATTTCTATATCATCACCTCTTAAATGAATTATGGGGTATAAAAAATCTGCTGTATTGTTATTATCTTCTAATAAATCTTTTAATCCGTTTTCACTGTAATACTTTTCGCCATTAAAAACTATAGTTAATCCTGGATTAAGGTAGACATAGTTTTTTAGCATCTTTACCACATACTCGCTGCGATATTTAAATTTCTTAAAAATAGCATCATCCGGAATAAAAGACATCTTAGTTCCTTTTCTTCTAGAGGTATCGTCTAATAAATCTTGATTGGTCAATTCGCCTTGAGAAAATTCTGCAGAAGCCGATTTCCCATCTCTTGTAGATTCTACTCTAAAATAGCTTGATAATGCATTTACTGCCTTTGTACCGACACCATTTAGTCCAACAGATTTTTTAAAGGCTTTAGAATCGTACTTACCACCAGTATTCATCTTTGACACAACGTCAACAACTTTACCTAATGGAATACCACGACCATAATCACGTACGATGACCTTTTCGCCTTGAATAGAAATTTCAATAGTCTTACCTGCACCCATGACAAACTCGTCAATAGAGTTATCTAGGACTTCTTTTAATAGAATATAAATACCATCATCTGGTGACGAACCATCACCTAACTTACCGATATACATACCAGGTCGCATACGGATGTGTTCTTTCCAATCGAGCGATCGTATATTATCTTCGGTATATTTAGTCTGTTTGGCCATAGAAATTCAGGAAGCTTTAGTGAAAGGCTAAATATAAGATTATGACTTAAAAAATGAAATACGATTTTGGGAAAGTAATTAACAATAAAAAGCCAATGTTGTTGAGAACATTGGCTTTTATAGATTGGTCAAATAATTGATTGATGATAGTTCAAATATATGACCTAATTTGTTGCATTTGGGTTAACGACCGTTAATGTGTGTTAAAAGAAATTTTAAAAACTTTTAAGCGTAAATCCAAAGGTTAAAAACTCGTCTTCTTCCTCTTGACCTTGTATAACGACACTCTCAAAAGTTCGGAGATAATTTATTTTAAAGCTTAGGTGTTTCCATACAGGAAACTCTGCAGAAAGGTCAGCTTGCCAACGATAGTTGTCACTATCTTCTATAGATGGTTGGTAATAACTCTGGTGTTTAAGTATCATTTTTTTCTTAAACAGCTCGTACTTTCCGCTTATCCAAATGGTACTTCGCATAGTGTTCAAAGAACTGTCACCATTAAACTGTGCCTTATTAAAAAGGCTTTGTCTAAAATCGGTGTCCTCGTACTCAAAGGTTAAAGACGCTTTAAGCCAGTTTTTATCGCCTTGTATAATCTGATACGTTGCTCCAGCGCCAACCAAATAACGTTGTGCTATTTCTCTTCTAAAATTTGTACTTATAAATCCAAGTATCTGAGGATAAAATCGTTTTTCAGGATTAAAGTAAAGGAAATTAAGACTTAAAAAATCAGAATCGGCCTTATCCTTGTCAAAGGCTTGATATACGTAAGAATTAGTGTTTTTAAACACCCATTTTTTCCAAGGTCTAACACTAAAATCTGTGCGACCTCTAAGAATTAATGTTTCTACATTACCAGATTGCCATAATCCAGTAAAGGATAAGCTTGCTTTTACTTTAAGTGAATCGCTCTCGTTGATTTGAGCTGAGACAAAAATAGGGAAAAGTAAAAAGAATAATAATATTTGTTTCATTAAGCACTAACCTCTAGTTATAATCAAAATTAGCAACTAACTATAGATTAAACAAGAGATTTAGCTAGTTGCATTAGTAAAAATTCTTTCTGTTCATTTTGTCTTGAAACAAAACGAACCAAAAGTTCAATATGATTTATTAGGAAATTGCGAAGCACCATTCGCTCGGTAAAAAAGTAATATCAGTATAAGTCTTAAATATTTTTTAATCCTAAATTTGTAACTAAACATAATTTAAAGCGAATTATTTCTGAAAATCATAGCTTCCGACTATGTCGGAATTTCAAGTCTTAAAAAACTTAATCTAAAAAACCTGTATTCGGAAAAACTAAGTGAGTACCGAAAAAGTCTTGATTCTAATATCTAACAGCGAAGCGGTCTACTGTGTTTTTAAACATTAAACAAGAAATGCATCACATCGCCATCTTTGACAATGTAGTTCTTTCCTTCAACACGCATTTTACCAGCTTCTTTGACTTTAGATTCACTACCATAAGACACATAGTCATCGTAAGAAATAACCTCTGCTCGGATAAATCCTTTTTCAAAATCAGTATGTATAACTCCTGCGGCTTGTGGTCCAGTAGCTCCAATATTTACGGTCCAAGCTCGCACTTCTTTAACACCAGCCGTAAAATAGGTTTGCTGATTTAGTAGCTTGTAAGCAGAACGTATTAATTTGGCAGAACCTGGCTCGTCTAATCCTATATCTTGTAGAAACATCTGACGCTCTTCGTAATCATCCAACTCATTAATATCGGCTTCTGTTCCGACTGCTAATACCAGTACTTCAGCATCTTCATCTTTGACAGCTTCTTTTACTTTATCAACGTAAGCATTACCAGAAGTAGCAGCACCTTCATCCACATTACAAACATACATCACTGGCTTGTCTGTGATAAACTGTGATGGCTTTACATACTCTGCATAATCTTCATCCGAAAACTCTAATGCACGTACTGATGTACCTGCTTCTAAAGCCTCTTTTATTTTGTTTAAAATCGCTTCTTCGGCTTGGGCTTCTTTGTTACCCGTTTTAGCGGCTCGCTTTACTTTATCTAATTTCTTTTCTACAGTTTCTAAATCTTTTAACTGTAGCTCCATGTCAATGGTTTCTTTGTCCCTAATCGGATCCACAGAACCATCAACGTGTACAATATTATCGTTATCAAAACAACGTAGTACGTGCAAAATCGCATCGGTTTCTCTAATGTTGGCTAAAAACTGGTTACCTAAACCTTCGCCTTTACTAGCACCTTTTACCAAACCTGCGATATCTACAATCTCTACTGTAGCTGGCACCACTTTTTCTGGGTTTACCAACTCTTCTAACTTAGATAGTCTTGGGTCTGGTACATTGACCACACCAATGTTAGGTTCTATGGTACAAAACGGAAAGTTTGCACTCTGCGCTTTGGCATTAGATAGACAGTTAAATAAGGTCGATTTTCCTACGTTTGGTAATCCTACAATTCCAGCTTTCATTTAATGTTGTTTTTGCGAGTGCAAATGTAATTAATTAACGTCAGTTCGAGTGATTTTGAGGTACGAAAAATTCTATCGAAAACTAATTTAAAATTTGAATTGAAATAAACGATATTATTAAAACCTCTTTACTCACTCAAAAGTAAACTTCACTTACATAAACAGCCGTTTTACAAATTCTGGATTGCAGAAAGCTTGCCTTCATAATAGTTTAGCTGAAAATTCATCAAATCAAATTATTATGAAAAACAAGATTTCTTTAATCATCGTCGCAATTTTAATGTTTAGTTGCAAAGACACCAACCAACTACAAGCACAAAACCTTACTGAACCATCAGTATTAGCTGAAACCCCAAAAACACAAGCCACAAAAAATGCCGAAATCGTCTTCTGTCTTGATGCTACTGGTAGCATGGGCGGACTTATTGGTACGGCTAAAGAAAAAATCTGGGATATCGTTAGCGAGCTCGCTCAAGATGGTGATATCGATACTCTAAAAATGGGTATGGTCTTTTACCGTGACCGTGGCGATAGTTTTGTCACCAAACAAATTGCCATGACAACGGATTTGGACGAGGCCTACACAGAACTTTTAAAAATTACTGCTGCTGGCGGTGGCGATTCTCCTGAAAGTGTTAACCAAGGTCTGCACGAAGCCATTATGCAAATGCAATGGTCCAAAGACAAAAACACCTATCGTACCATATTTGTGGTTGGCGATTGTCCGCCACATATGGATTACCAAGACGATATAAAATATACCGAAAGCTGTAAAGTAGCCGCAAAAAAAGGCATTACCATAAACACTATTAAATTAGGAAACGCTTGTCGCGAAGCTATCCCACATTTTAAAGCCATGGCCTCTTGTACTAATGGCGAGTTTTTAATGCTAGACCAAAACGCACAAGATTATGTGGTGGCAACGCCATACGATGACGAAATAAACCGTCTATCGCGCAACATAGACGACACACGCATCTATTATGGTACTAATGAAGAACGTGAAGTTAACTATATTAAAAAAGCAAAGTCCATGGAAGTTTACGATACTGGCTCTAGCACAGCAAATAGCTCGCGTGCACGTTACAAACAAAGTAAAGCTGGACAGAAAGTAGCCTATGGCTCACAAGAAATTATTAGCGACTACGACAACGGCAAACTAGAATTAGACAAAATTAAAGACGAAAAACTCCCAGAAAACCTAAAAGGAAAAACCCTTGAAGAGAAAGAGCTATTGGTTAAAGAGATGTCCGACAAACGCAAAGCAGATAACAAAAAACTAAAAAGCACTTTTAAAACAGAAAAGAAGCTATGTCCAGAAAAAAGCCTCTGAAAGCACTGAAAAGCTATCCTTTAGTAAAGAAGTCTCAGGAGTGATGAAAAAGCAAGCGAATAAAAAAGAGCTTTAAAAATCAAATTCCCAAATGCGGAATATCCTGTTTAAAATAAGTAAGGCTATAAAAAGAAATGTAAGTCCAACGACTATGGTCAGAAAACACCCAATGTGTTTCCAAATGCCTGTGTAACCCTGATCTTGCTTATTTTCCATAACAGCAATTTATAAAAAATCCCAAACATTTAGTGTTTGGGATTTTTGTTACGCTTATCGAATAGATAAATTCAGTTTTAATTGACTTTATCGGTCGATAAGCGAAGTTATATTTTTATTTCTTAAAAGTCAACAGGTATAAATACCTATTTAAACAAAAAATCCCAAGCCAAAGCTCAGGATTATAAAATATTTTTTTAGCAAAATATGGCTTAGCCATTAGCCATCTGGGTGCATAAATTTTTGCTTTGCCAATAGTTCTTCTTCAGTTTCTACAACATCCTCGTCAGGAACACAGCAATCTACTGGGCAAACCTCGGCACATTGCGGGGTTTCATGAAATCCCATACATTCTGTACACTTATCTGGTGCAATGTAATAGACCTCGTCGCTAATAGGTTCTTGTGTTTCGTCGGCATCGACTTCTTTACCATCTGGTAATACAATCTTACCTTCTAGACTTGTGCCGTCTTTATAACGCCAATCGTCTGCACCTTCATATATCGCTGTATTTGGGCATTCTGGCTCGCATGCGCCACAATTAATACAATCGTCTGTTATTATAATTGCCATAGTAGTAATTCTTTTCCGTAATTTTGCAGTTGCAAAAATAAAGCCAAAACACATTATTACCAAACCTTATATGGAATTACAACAAAGAGTTAACGCTTTTGTGAAATTAGGAGACTTTCTGAGTCAATTTAAGGCGTCGCCAAAGGCTACGGATATTGACAGTGCTTTGGTAGATGGTTTTAAGCACCAGCTAAAGTTAGCCAAAGAACATAATGGTTGGTTTAGTAAAAACAATTTGGATTTTGCATTACAGTCTTGGACAGATTGTTTGTCAGAAGACAACTTAAATCAGTGGACTAGTCATTACGACTTCAAGATAAAAGCACCAAAAACCGTTGCCATTATTATGGCAGGGAATATCCCGTTGGTTGGGTTTCATGATTTTTTGAGTGTGTTGATTAGTGGGCATTCGGTTTTGGTCAAACAATCCTCTAACGATAAGCAGCTACTGCCCTATTTGGCCAAATACTTAGAGCATGTAGAGCCTGGTTTTAAAGGAAACATAAAGTTCACCGAAGAAAAGCTAGACGGTTTTGATGCGGTTATCGCCACCGGAAGTAATAACACGGCACGTTATTTTGAATACTACTTTAAAGACCAACCGTCAATAATTAGAAAGAACAGAAATTCAGTCGCTATTTTAACCGGTAAT
>Ga0209223_10000440_pt1 | contig 47956 bp, 35 predicted proteins | sample COG_06_FD_184750 | JGI IMG/M metagenome (GOLD analysis project Ga0209223, IMG submission 184750) | Pelagic Microbial community sample from North Sea - COGITO 998_met_06 (SPAdes) (version 2) | ecosystem: Environmental > Aquatic > Marine > Neritic zone/Coastal water | place: Helgoland, sampling... | reverse complement strand
AAAGAAGAACAGTTTTGCTAAAGAGCAACTGTACAAAAGAATATTTATTTAATGGTCCGTTCGTCTAGGGGTTAGGACACTGGGTTTTCATCTCAGCAACAGGGGTTCGATTCCCCTACGGACTACATTCGAAGGCTCAGCTAACGCTGGGCCTTCTGCATTTCGTCCTTCGGGGTCCACGCTACAGGCTGTCCCAATGCTAAACCTTTCCATAGGAAATGTTTTTAACGCATTGTCCTCCTACGGACTACATTTGAAGATTCAGCTATGCCTGTCTTTTTTAATTTCATGCTATATGGTCTGCGCTCCAGGCCAGCCCAATCCTAAATTGATCCACAGGATCAATTCTTCACGGATCGTCCTCCTACGGACTAGGATTAAAAGAAAATTGTAGTTAAGCCTGCTGCATTTTTCCATTAGGTACTCACAACCATTGCAGCACCTAAGGCACTTCCATTTTTGAAATTTCCAATTTGAATGTCATACTCAGGTAGTTTTTTTATGAGCATTCCTACAAAAACATCATTGCCAGAAAAACCACCGTCAATAAAAACTGTCCTGATTTGAGTTTTGCCTAAGGCAAGTTTTAATGAAGCAATCTGAATTTCAGTAAGCTCATGAATCAATTGATGGTATGCCTGACTAAAATTTTTAAACTCACTATAGTCTGTAGATTCTGCCTCCTTAAATCCAATACGATCTGAATTAAGATGAATATATTTAAATAGTAACTGGCCCTGATTATTCATAGAGACGAAATCATCATCATAGATAATTGATTTGTAATGCTCCTTATCAGAATTAAAATATTCACTGAGTAGTTTTACTTGATCAGCGTGTTCCTGTCCTAAAAATACCCTTGAAGCTTTGATTGAATCACCCATTATTCCAAGAAAGTTCAAGCAATCATTCTGCAATTCCACATTTTTTAGCGGCTCATTATTGAAGGGGTTCATACAGATGTTCCAAGTCCCTGTCGAAATCAAGACAAATGGTTCGGCTGATTTCTGAATATAAGGAATCAAGGCAGCAGAGCTGTCATGAACTCCGATACCAATATTAATAGATTTGCCATTGATAGAAGTCGGGAATACTTTTGATGATGCCTGAATAGGAGCGAGGTATTTTTCAAATCCCTCTTCCTTTACCCATTGAGCATAAGTGTCGTTTTTAAAATCCCAAAGACCAGTATGGCAACCCAAGCTTGTATACTCAGAACAAATTTTGCCGGTAAATAGATAACTAAGGTATTGAGGGAAATGCAGGCTTTGATACAAATTTTTGAAGAGTTTGGATTTTGCCTTTTTGAGATAATAGAGTTGCAAACCTGAATTCAAGAATCCCATAAAAGGGCTAGCAGAAGTCAATGAGAATTGATTTTCTGCATTGTATTTTTTCAAAAAACTATGCTTATGCTCTTCAGGAAATGGCTTGAGGTAGTTATAAAAGGGAGCTATTACTTCGCCATTCTTATCTAGATGCACCAATGAAGCGCCATAGGTAGAAAAGTTGATGGTCTTCACATCATAGAGTGGGTTACTGACTATCCTAGTTACAATAGTTCTAATCCAATTAACAAGCGCATTCAAATCTTCAGATAAAAACCCGTCATCATCTGCAATTTCATCGAAGCTCCGGCTTTGATTTACGATCACTTTTAAGTCCTCATCAAATAGAAAAAACTTTTTATTGGTTTTACCTATATCGAATATGAGAATGACGGAAGTTCCCATTTATAAACCTGTAGAAACGGTGTTGTTCCCTCTTTCTTTGATTAGTGCGGCTCTGATTTTTAAATCGCGGTATACCTGAATTGGATTAAGTGCGGCATTGTTCATTTTTCTTGACTCTGCCACCAAAGCTCGAACATCTGTCCTGAAAGTATCTTGCAATAATTCTTGCGCCAAAGTTACATCGTTATTTAGTTGGGCTGCAGTTAAGGCTTTTCTATCTAAGATCAACGCTTGTGCATAGGCAATCATGATGGCTTCAACGGATTGCATCAGGTCTTCCATTGGATCCTTCAGGTTATGACTCGCATCAATCATCCATGCTGGTTCTGAGTTCGAAGTATTAGCCATTCCATCCACCAATTCATTAAAAATCAAAAACAATTGATATGGCTTGATCGACCCAACAGTGAGGTCATCATCAGCATATTTACTGTCATTGAAATGAAATCCACCCAATTTCCCCTGCATCATCAAAATAGAGACAATCTGTTCAATATTGGTATTAGGCAAATGATGACCTAAATCAACAAGACAGCGTGCTTTATCACCGAGCTGGCTTGCAACCAAATGAGAGGTGCCCCAATCAGGGATGGCCATGGAATAGAAATTAGGCTCGAAAGGTTTGTATTCTATTAAGACTTTCCAATCATCAGGTAAGTGACTATAGATTTCCTCTAATGAGCTCAGTGTATTTTGAAATATCTGTCTAAAGTTGGCTTGCCCTGGGAAGGTAGTTCCATCAGCCAACCATACTGTTAGTGCATCTGAACCAAGTGCTTTTCCATAATTAATAACTTCTTTATTGTGCGCAATAGCTTGTGCCCTTATTTCCTTATTGACATGGGAAAGCGAACCAAATTTGTAGGAATGTTTAGCGTCTGGCTGGTCTTGAAAGGTATTAGAATTAACCGCATCAAATTTGATATTTAATGATGCTGCTAATTCTCGAGTGCTTTTAGGGTCAGAAGGGATGTCCCACGGAATGTGAAGACTGATCGCTCCGCTCGAATTATTGAGCGCATGTAAGATTCCAATGTCTTCAATTTTTTGATGTAGAGAAGCTGGTTCTCCACCACCTGGAAAACGTCCGAAACGGGTAGCACCAGTACCCAATGCCCAACTCGGAATAGCTACCTGAAAATTGGCCAACCGTTCTAAAATTGTGTCAACCTGAATTCCTTTATTATTTAGTTGATCCTTCAATCTACCAAAGTCATTCTCATGGCTAGAAAGCTCCTGATTATTGATGTCCTGGATTTGGTCTTTGCTTATTCGCATAATGAATAGTTGGAAGTTAGAAGTTTGAGGCCCAAAAACAAAGGAGCATTAAGCCAATGGGTCACCATCCCAAAATTTACCGTACAAATGCAGCAGCTACGCCACCGTCAACATTAATGATGTTACCAGTCGATTTGCTCAGAGAACCATCTACCAAGACTAAAGCCGCTTTTGCAATGTCTTTGGGCTCGAGTATAGTGTTGAGCAGGGTGCGTTTGGCATAGTGTGCCGGTAATTCTTCTACAGTGATCCCATAGGCCTTAGCGCGACCTTCGGCCCATCCATTTGACCAGATATTTGAATCTTTAATTACAGCGTCTGGATTAATAGTATTTACTCTGATTCCATCTGCACCTAATTCAGCCGCCATCAACCTGGTCATATGCGCTTGTGCTGCTTTGGCTGTTCCATAGCCTAAATTATTAGGCCCTGATACTAAAGCATTTTTGCTCACCACATTGACGATATCACCTCCTAAGTTTTGTTTTTTGAGTACTTCTGCTCCTGCTTTTGCCGTAAGGAATGAGCCTTTAACTAAAATATCGTGTAACAAATCCCAGTCCCGCTCAGTAGTGTTTTCTATGGATTTAGAAGTAGCAATGCCTGCATTGTTAACGATGATGTCAACTCCTCCAAATGCCAAGGCTGTTTTTTTGAACGCTTGTATAACCGACTCTTCTGAAGTAACATCCATTGTTACCCATTCTGCAGTATCTTTCCCAAATGCCTTATGAGCCTTTTGAACACGCTCCTCATTTATATCTGTTACTATAACGCAGGCTCCGTTTTCAGCAAATGTCTTGGCGATTTCCAAGCCAATTCCTCCTCCCGAGCCCGTTATCAAGGCTACTTTTCGGGAAAGCGATTTCTCTTTGGGCATTCTTTGAAGCTTAGCCTCTTCCAACAACCAATACTCTATATCAAATGCCTCTTGCTGTGGGAGCGCTACATATTCAGAAATAGCTTCAGCCCCTTTCATTACGTTGATGGCATTGATGTAAAATTCGCTCGCAACCCTGGCAGTTTGTTTGTTTTTAGCGAAGGAGAACATACCCACGCCCGGCCAAATTATAATAACAGGATTGTTGTCTCTGATAGCTGGCGAATTCTCTCTTTTGCAATCATTATAATACTGGTCGTAATTTTTTCTGTAAGCAATCCATTGATGTTCAATTGATGCTTTGATTTTATTTGAATCAGATAGGCTGGTATCAGAGGGAAGGTCTAAAACTAATGGGCAAATTTTTGTACGCAAAAAATGATCTGGGCAGCTAGTGCCCAATGGAGCTAATTTATCTAAATCGGTACTATTAGCGAACTCTAATACCCTGTCATCATCACTAAAATGACCTACCATCAATTGATTAGAAGAACACAATCCTCTTAATATTGGGGCGATCAATCCAGCTTGATCGGCTCTTTGTTCGGTAGGCAATTTTCCTCTCTTTTGTCCGCCAAAAATGGGGCCTTTTTTACCGAAATTGGCTACTAAATATTCTGAAGCTTTTTCAATGGCATCCAGCGAATTGATGTAACATTCATAGGCCGTTTCACCCCAAGTAAACAGGCCGTGCCCACCTAAGTACAACCCTTTTAAGTTTGGGTTTTTTACAATTGCTTCCTCTAGTTTTAAGGCCAAATCGAAACCTGGTTTTTGCCATGGAATCCATGCAAAATCATCACCATAAAGTGACTTCATAATGGCTTCTCCATTTTTTGAAGCAGCAATGGCAATAGCTGAGTCAGGATGTAAATGATCTATATGTTTGTATGGTAATAAGGCATGTAATGGAGTATCTATAGACGGTGCTTTAGAATCCAAGTCATAAATACAATGGTTGAAAAGGGCTACCATTTCATCTTCAAATTCTAGGCCTCGGTAAACGTTTTTTAAAGCCCTTAACTTGTCAACATACAATCCCGCCAAGCCGTTGCGTTGAAGTGTCCCGATGTCTCCACCAGATCCTTTGACAAACATTATCTCGGTTGCCTCACCTGTCAATGGATCTTTTTCAATTGTCTTGCAGCTAGTGTTACCACCACCATAATTGGTAATTCTCAAATCTGCACCAAGAAGATTTGACCTGTAGAGCAATAAACTCACTTCATCTCCTTGCAACGCAGCAGCCTTTGCTTCATCCCATAGGTAGTCAACATGCTTAAATGTTTTCATTGATTTTTTCGGAGTTTGATTTTTAAACTATGATTTTACGAAACTCTTTATAATTATTTGTTGAACTGTCCTGTACTTAACTGCTTTCAAGGAAAATTGTGCCTGATAATTTTGTATAATCGTACTGCTAAACCGCCATGGACAATAATATAATTCCACTTGAAGTAAATCACGAGTCCAGTCAGCCTAAATACAGGCAGTTGGTCAATAGTATTGTGGAAAATATCGAATTGGGAACTATTAAATACGGTCAAAAACTTCCTTCTATTAACCAGCTAAGTTTTGACTATTATTTGTCAAGGGACACCGTTGAAAAAGCCTATGCAGCGTTGAAGCGTCAAGGTATTTTGCATTCTGTTAAAGGAAAGGGATTTTATGTTTCTAATTCTGCACCTGAGTCAAGCATGAAAGTCCTTGTGGTTTTTAATAAGCTTAGCGCCTACAAAAAGGTAATATACAATGCCTTAGCAAATACATTAGGAGAAAAAGCGCAGATTGATTTTTTCGTTTATCACGGAGATTTCCGCATGTTTGAAAGAACGATCAATGAGCATTTAGAAGGGTATCATTATTATGTGATTATGCCTCATTTTACTGGTGATGATCATGCACTTTTTCTAAAGTTGATAAAGAAAATCAAAGCCAGTAAACTCATAATTTTAGATCACCTACTAGAGGGAATTGAGGAATTTCATGGAGCAATTTTTCAGGACTTTAAAATGGATATTTACAATGCCATGCAAGAAGGATTGGCATTGTTCAGAAAATATAAAAAGCTGATTCTAGTATTTCCAGAGAAGGTTCCATATCCTTATCCAAAAGCGATAATTGAAGGTTTTAAGAATTTTTGTATTCTAAATCAGTTTGATTTTAAAGTTATAAATGAGGTGCCGGAGTCATCGCCCATTGAAAAAGGTGCGGCTTATGTGGTAATTGAAGAAAATGACCTTGTTAACCTTATCAAAGCTATTCGAACGGAGGAGTTGGTCTTGACTAAAGATGTAGGCATTTTATCTTACAATGATACTGCTTTAAAGGAGGTCTTAGCAGAAGGAGTTTCTGTAATTACGACAGATTTTGTTAGAATGGGCCAATTGGCGAGTGATATGATTTTAAATCAAAAATCGGGACGACATTAAAATGATTTTAAATTTATACAGAGAAAATCATTGTAATGTCTAGCAATAATCCGCAGGATAGCACAGGACGGATGAGCCTATCTGTATTTTTTATTTTTCCGTTGAACACTGAATTTGGACAAGCTGTAGAATTTGGATTCAGGTTCGTTTTAAAATTAGTAATTTGAACTAATCAATTAAGAAGTCTGATTCTGATAATCCGAACCATCAAAACTCCATACATGATCAACCGAAAATCCCTTATCGCTATTGCTGCTCTAACCCTAGTTTTTACTTCATGCAGTACACCCAATGAGGAAGCAGAGCAAAAAAGACCCAATATACTTTTTATCATGTCTGACGATCATGCATACCAGGCCATCAGTGCATACAATGATCAATTGCTTCAGACACCAAATATTGATCGAATTGCAAATGAGGGTATGTTATTTACGAATGCTTCTGTGACCAATTCAATCTGTGCCCCATCGAGAGCAACCATCCTAACGGGAAAACATACGCATATCAACGGGAAGATTGACAACATCATGAAATTCGATACTACCCAAGTCACCTTTCCTCAACTATTCCAGAATGCTGGATACGAAACTGCCATGTATGGGAAGCTTCATTTTGGGAACAATCCAAAAGGGGTAGATGATTTTATGATTTTGCCTGGACAAGGAAGTTATATTAATCCAAGATTTATCACTCCCGATGGAGATACAACAATTACAGGCTATGTGACTGATGTAATTACTGATTTGACAATAGACTGGTTGGATAAAAAGAGGAATCCAGACAAGCCATTTTTGATGATGTATCTGCATAAAGCACCCCATCGTTCATGGTGGCCAAGCCCGGAAAAGTTTGCTGAATTTTCAAAGAAGACTTTTCCAGAGCCTGAATCCTTATTTGATGATTACTTGAACCGTGGACGGGCAGCTAAAGAGGCAGCAATGACCATCAGCGATGAAATGTTGCTAAGTTATGACAACAAAGTACTCCCGGAAACCATTACAGAAATGGGAATCAAAGACGACCCTAGGAGCGCCAGGTATTTTAATGGTAACGAGTTTCCAAGAACCAATGAACAACAAAGACCGCTGTACAAAGCGGTATTGGATGAGATAGCCGCAGACTTCAAAGCCAATTGGCCCACGATGACGGATAAAGAGAAAATTAGCTGGAAGTACCAACGTTACATGCAAGATTATTTAGGGAGTATCTCATCAGTAGATGACAATGTGGGAAGGGTATTGGACTACCTTGAGGAATCGGGGCTTGACGAAAATACCATTGTGGTTTATACTTCTGACCAAGGTTTTTATTTGGGAGAGCATGGTTGGTTTGACAAAAGGTTTATCTACGATGAGTCTTTCAAAACGCCACTATTGATAAAATGGCCAAACAAGATCACCCCAGGTACTACACAGGAAGAAATGGTGCAGAACTTAGATTTTGCTCAAACATTTTTGGAGGCTGCTCAAATAGCAGCTCCTGACGATATGCAAGGAGAAAGTTTGATGCCGCTTTTAACGGGTAATGATGATCAATGGGACCGAGAGGCAGTTTATTACCATTACTATGAATACCCAGCCTCACACATGGTAAAAAGGCATTATGGCATCGTTACCAAAGAATTTAAGTTGGCTCATTTCTACTATGATGTTGATGAATGGGAGATGTACGATAGGAAAAACGATCCGCAGGAAATGAAAAATGTCTATGATGATCCGGCATATGCTGATGTTCGAGCCAAATTGCATGAGGAGTTAGATGACATCAGAATCTATTACAAAGACTCAACCGGTTTGGATAATCGATACCTTGAGAAATACAGGGAACTCAATATTATAAAGTAACATTCTCTAACTACAAAAGAATCAATGCGACCATGCATCTTCTCGATAACCCCATAAGGTCAGAAGAACTTTTAACGAAGACTTTTGATATAGCACATCGCTTTTATGCCTCGTCTTCGGAACCTCTTATGCACAAAGAATTATATGAGGGTGCTAAACAAAATGGTGACCAAGATCTTATCGATCAATTTGATAATCACGCATTAGGCTATGCCGAAAATGGTGGTAGCCTCGACTTACGTGAAGAAATTGCGCAACTTTATGGAGCAACCATTTCTGCCCAAAACATAGTCATATTTCCTGGAGCACAAACAGGGATGACACTTTCCGCTCAGGCTTTATTGTATGAGGGAGACCATGTCATTATTGTAACCCCTAGTTACCAATCATTGGAAGAGGGGGCGAAATTAGCAGGAGCTGAGGTGACTCGAGTGCCATTAACACCAGAAAATGAATGGCAAGTAAATATTGAAGCAATTGCTGCCGCGATCCGGCCAAATACCAAGCAAATACTGCTCAATGATCCTCATAACCCTTCAGGATCATTGATGATAGCCGAAATCAAGGAGGAACTCATTGCCTTGGCTAAAGCACATGATATTCGAATTTTTTCTGATGAGGTGTACCGATTATTGGAATTTGATTCAAGTGAACGTTCTCCTTCCATGGCTGATTTATATGACAATGCTTTGGCATTGGGTACCATGGCCAAGCCCTTCGGAGCAGGTGGTGTCTGTATCGGTTGGGTGGCATGTCAGGATTTGGCCATGGTTGAAAAACTTCAAAAGTCTCAACACATTTATAGTGTCTGTTTTTCCAGAGCAGGCGAAATTCAAGCCATGATGGTGTTGCGCCAGAAGCAGAAAATCATTGATAGAAACCTTAAAATAATTAGTGAAAACTTGGTACTGCTAGATCAGTACTTTAAAGATAATTCAGACCTGTTTGAATGGGTACGGCCAAAAGCGAGTGGAACGGGTTTTGTTAAGTTCAAAGGACCCTATGATGCAGATCAATTGGCTGCGGAGTTGCTAGAACTGGGTATCTTAGTTTTTGGACCTTCCATCTTCGACTGTGATGAAAACCTTAAACAATATTTCCGGATTGGTTTTAGCCGAAGAACAATGCCTGCGGCTTTAAAGGCCTTTGAAAAATTTGTTGACGATAGAAAAGAGACCTGGAAAAAGGAGCAATGAGTGAGCAGAACATTTTAGATGAAGTCCCTAATTTTGACGAAAGTAATGCCGCAAAGATTGCCCTACAATTGTATGGAATAGAAGGCGCAATTCGTCAATTGAATTCATTTGAAGATCAAAATTTCCTTATTAAAACGGCTTCTGATAAATACGTACTTAAAATTGCGAACAAAAGATGGACTAAGGATGAGTTAACTGTTCAAAACTTGCTTTTTGACCATTTGCAAAAAGCATCCAAGGGCTTGTCATGGCCTCAAGTCATTCGCTCCAAAAATGGAGATTCCATGACATTGGTTGATGGCTTTGAAGTGCGATTATTAACTTTTATTGAGGGAGATATCTTAGCGGATTCTGAAAGAAATGAAGCACTTAACTATAGTATTGGTAAAGTGCTAGGCCAATTTTCAAAGGCAGTCCAAAATTTTGAAGGCTCGGTTCCTGAAAGACCAACCGATCTATGGAACTTAGATAATGTAATGGACTGTAAGGCTGCTCTTGAGGATGTCACGGATGAGGCCACCCGTTCACGAATTGAAAGTTTTTATAATCATTATGAAGCAAATGTTTTACCAAAAATTAAAGGTTTACGAAAAGCCATAATCCATGGTGATGCCAACGAGCAGAACATTTTGGTAAGCAAGGACGATCCTGAGGAAATTGTAGGTTTGATTGATTTTGGCGATTTACAGATTGCTACGCACATTAATGATTTGTCAATTACTTTAGCCTATTCATTGTTGGATGTCGAGGATATTGATGGTACTGCCAATCAAATCATTGGAGGTTATCAGTCTCAATTTAAAATTGAAAAAGAAGAGTTTGAAGTGTTGTTTGATTTGGTAGCCATGCGACTCATTACCAGTATTATACTTTCTTCAAAACGTGCAAAACAATTTCCTGAAAATACATACATACTTGCTTCTCAAAAGCCAGCCAAAGCGTTGCTTAAAAGAATGGAAACTTGGGAGTTTAAATATGACCTAAAGAACGATTGATAAGCTATATGAGCAAAATAACCAGAAGAGATTCTAAATTCTCTATTCTCAAAGGAGGGCTGTGATCCCTGCCTGCCGGCAGGCAGGCAACATCAGCGTGACCATCAGCAAATAGTGACAATATACAACCTCCGAAGCGGTTCTGATGGTTTTGATGTTGGTGTCTTTTCTTTTGTTACCTTTTCTTTGGTCACACAAAGAAAAGTAAAGACTGACTTTTTGTGCCATATTCTCATTAAAAAAGACTTCATTGATTCGAGAATCGTCACTATTGCTCTATAGCTTGTTGGTGACAACCTGTCTGTCTCGGGCAGCTACCAACAAGGGCGTCTTTGGCAGGTTTTGTTAACTTCTCTTTGGTCACACAAAGAAAAGTAAAACCCATTTCTCACAGGACAGAACAGGACAGGTTTAGCCTCTAATTAGGTTAATTTTTGACTTCAAATTATAAAGTCAACTCAATCGAAATTCGTATTTTCATTAAAATCTATGAGCAAAATAACCAGAAGAGATTTTATCAATGGAACATTAATGGCAGCAGGAGCTTCAATGCTTCCTTTGGGATGCACATCCAACGCTGTTTGGGATAACCTTGATCCATTATATTATCCGCCAGCACTCACAGGTCTTCGAGGGAGTCATCCGGGATCAAATACCCATTCACACGCTAGGGCATGGACGGGAAAATCCGATTGGGGACCCACCACTGATTTAAACGAAAGCTATGATTTGGTGATAGTAGGTGGAGGAATTAGTGGTTTATCAGCAGCTTATTTCTATCAGCAAAAGCATGGAAAAGACATAAAAATTTTGATCCTTGACAACCATGATGACTTTGGTGGTCATGCCAAGCGCAACGAACATACTGCAGACGGCCAGTTGAGATTAGGTCATGGAGGTTCACAAACGATAGTTGAACCTCAGCATACTAGCAAAGCTGTTGATTCATTATTTGAAGGTGTAGGCGTAAAGCTTGAGCGATTTGAAACAGCTTATGACAGAGATTTTTATAAGAGAAATAACCTAGGAGCAGTTACTTATTTTAACAAAGCGACTTTTGGAGAAGATACCGTGGTCAAGCACCCCTTTTGCAACTACCCGAACTATATCGAAGGTATAATTATGAGTGGTAAACTCACGAATGAGGAAGCTGTTCAACAAACACCATTGAGTGAAAAGGGAAAAAAACAATTGCTCAACGTGCTCAATGGGGGTTTACATGCCATCGATGTTCCCGAAAACGAATTGACTGCGTATATCCAGAAAACACAATATTTCGATTATTTAAAAAACACCTTGGGTGTCGATGATCCTGGAGTATTAAGAATGGCGAGAAATTCAGGCTTAGACTGGGCAAGTACCGGAACTGACATCATGAGCATAGCAGGCGCTATGGGATGTGGTGCCATGGGTTTTGTACCTAAAGAAGTTTACGATGAGGAATCACCTTATATCTATCATTTTCCAGGGGGTAATTCTGGTGTGGCGCGGGCAATTGTTAAAAATTTGATTCCAGCAGTGGCAAAAGGAAACAATGCTGAAGAGCTTGTCCTATCTGTTTTTAAATACGCGGCATTAGATAAGGCAAGCAATACCGTTCGCATCAGACTAAACAGTACTGTTGTCAATGTCCATCATGGTGGCAATCCAAAAGATGCTGAAGAAGTGTTGGTCAGTTATATCAACGATAATAAATCATTTCAGGTCAAAGGCAAGCATGTGGTAATGGCCTGTTACAATATGATGATTCCACATATTGTTTCAGACATGCCTGAGGAACAAGCATCGGCATTGAGACTCCAGAATAAACATCCATTAATCTATACCACAGTTGGTTTAAAAAACTGGAGGGCTTTTAAGGAAAAGGAAATTGGAATGGCCATGTGTCCAGGGAATATGCACCAGACGGCCTTTATGGATTTTCCTGTCAGTATTGGTGGCTATGAATACACCAAAACACCCGATGATCCTTGTGTGATTCAAATGATAAGCTGCCCTTATGGAGCTGTTGGTGCACCGAGATTGGAGCAATACAAAGAAGCACGTTACAAAATGCTAAGCCTCCAATTCAAGGATTATGAAGCCAGTATAAGAGAACAATTAAGCGGAATGCTGTCAAAAGATCTTTTTGATTTCGATAGAGATGTTGAGAGTATTTCCGTCAACAGATGGGGGCATGGCTATACGGTAGCGGGACCTGGAGATTCTGTTAAAATAGGAAGACAGCCCTTTGGGAGAATTACAATTGCCAACTCTGATTCTGCTCCTGAAGCCGATGCAAAAGCCGCAATCAATATGGCCTTTCGGGCTGTCAATGAATTGTCTTAAATTCGGAAGGATGAAAAATCTTGCTTTCTTCATTTTAGTTGTTTTTTCACTTGTGTCCTGTGCTTCTGAAAAAAAAGAAGAAAAGGCACCCAACATCTTGTTCATTTCAATTGATGACCTTCGAGCAGAACTGGGTGTATATGGAAACCCGATCATCCAAACTCCCAATTTGGATGAATTGGCAACGACTGGTATGGCATTCTCAAATCATTTTGTTCATGTGCCTACCTGTGGTGCTTCGAGAAGTTCTTTGTTGACAGGATTGCGACCAAGAACTAGGGTTGATTTACAGAATAATGCCATTGCTGTTGCTACTAAGGATAAGCCAGAAGGGGCAGTACCGGAGTCATTTGTACATCACCTAAAACGAAACGGTTACTACACGGTGGGAATTGGGAAAATAAGCCATTCAGCTGATGGATTGGTGTATGGCTATACTGATGAGCCTTCCGATATCAGGGAACTTCCGTATAGTTGGGACGAAAGACCTTATGATGCTGGAAAATGGGGAACAGGATGGAATGCCTTTTTTGGCTATGCTGATGGAGAAAACCGGCAGAGCAAAAAGCGACAGGTCAAACCCTACGAAGCTGGAGAAGTGGAAGATGATGGCTATCCTGATGGACTGACGACTAATTTGGCGCTAACTAAACTCAGAGAATTAGAGCAACAGTCAAAACCGTTTTTTCTAGGGGTGGGCTATTTCAAACCACATTTACCCTTCAATGCGCCTAAGAAGTATTGGGATTTATATGATCGCAATGAAATTCCCATTGCTCAGAACCCTGAAATTCCAGAGAGCATAAGCACCAAAAGTCTGCACAGTAGTGGAGAGTTTAATGGCTATGCCTTGGGTGATGAAAAGGCTAGTCTGGAAAAGTCTGTCTCTGATGACTATGCCCGAAAGCTCAATCACGCCTATTATGCTGCCGTTAGCTATATCGACCATCAGGTAGGCATATTAATAGAAGAAGTCAATAAGCTAGGCTTAGCAGAAAATACAATCATCGTGGTTTGGGGAGATCACGGTTGGCACTTAGGCGACCAACGCGTTTGGGGCAAGCATACCATTTTCGAGAGTGCATTAAAAAGCACATTGGTCATAAAAGTACCAGGAAAGAAAAGCTCAGGAAAAACTAACCAATCAATTGTTGAAACAGTCGATATTTATCCAACGCTATTAGAACTCAGTGGCATTGAAGCTCCTTATGAATTGGACGGTCAAAGCCTAGTGAATTTGATTGATGACCCTGCGCTGAATCAGGAAAACGTGGCTTACAGTTATTTCAGGAAAGGCATTTCAATGAGAACCGACAGGTATCGGTTGACCAAGTACTTCCGAGAAGAGACACCTTTAATTGAATTATACGACCATGAGACAGACCCGCAGGAATCAGTAAATATTGCCTCAAATTTTCCCGATATTGTAGCTGAACTGATGCCACTATTGGAAAAAGGAAATACTGGTCTTTATAGATAATCTAGTAATTCTTGAAAACATAATTAACCCGATACCGATGTTATTTTTGAAGTTTTCCAACTTTTTAAAAGTTGGCAAACATTGAATGTGAACGGAGCCCTTTCGACTTAAATGAGTACCTTATAAGTTATATTAAATGCATATAGCATGAAAAATATTCGACTTATAGGATTCTCAATCTTGTTCTTGATGACAGGCGCCATCTCTTCTGCCCAAGAACTAGTGGAGTACAAAAAGATTGATACCACCAAGCTGTCTTTAGAGGTGCACAATCCTCCTGAATTTGATGCTTCTAAAAAATATCCGGCCATGGTCTTCTTTTTCGGTGGAGGATGGGTAAGTGGTGATCGTTCTCATTTTCTCAACCATGCAAAGTATTTTGCCAAAAGGGGAATCGTTTGTTTTCTAGCGGATTATCGTACTGCAAACAAGCACAAAACAACTCCATTCGAATCCTTAAAAGATGCGAATTCGGCAATCAGATACGTTAGGCAGAACGCTTCCGATTTCAGCATTGATCCTGATAAAATCATAGCATCTGGTGGGTCAGCAGGCGGGCACCTTGCAGCTGCCACTGCCTTGACTTCTGGTTATGATGAGGTTACTGATGTTAGCTCTATTAGTCATGTTCCAAATGCCTTAGTGCTTTTCAACCCCGTAATTGATAATGGACCAGGTGGTTATGGTTTTGTAAGAGTAGGTGAGGCATTCGTAAATTTTTCTCCCTTGCATAACATTCGAAAAGGCGCGCCTCCTACCGCCATTTTATTAGGCACAAAAGATGCACTCGTACCTGTAGAAACTGCCGAATATTACCAGAAAGTGATGGAAAAGGTAGGCAGCACGTGTGAACTGTTTTTACACGAAGGCCAACCACATGGCTTCTTTAATATTGGAAATTTTGAGTACTACAAGAAGACCGTTTTGGAAGCAGATGGATTTTTACAGAAGCTTGGTTATTTAAAAGAGCAACCGAAAGTAGCAATTGAGAAATAGGCGACAGTAGAAAATTCTTAAATTGAATAAATTGGTTTGAATTAAAATTTAAGAAAATGAAAACATCAACATTTCTAACCTACGTGGGTGATCAATGCGGAAAGGCAGAAGAAGCAATTGGCTTTTATACTTCCATCTTTCCCAATTCAGAAATTAAAAGCATCACCAAATACGCAGAAGGAGAACCTGGAGGAACACCGGAGTTGATCAAATATGGAGTATTTATCTTAAATGGTGTTGAGTACAAGGTTTCAGAATCGAATTATAATCATGCTTGGTCATTTACACCAGGAGTATCACTCTTTGTTGAATGTGACACAGAAGAGGAGATTCAAACCTTATTTGATGCCATTGCCTCCAATGAAGGTCAGGTTATGGTCCCACTCGACAACTACGCAGGGATGGGGATTACGGCTTTGGTAAAAAATTCGGATGGTGTGAAGACAAGTATGGCATCTCTTGGCAGCTGAATCTTTCTGACTAAAGCTAGCCTTATTATTTAGAACAAAAGAACTCCACTCATGCTTAAAATCAAGATTTTTCAAATTTCAATAATTCTAGCATTATCAGTTCTTACAGCTTGTAATGAAAGCCCGCCAAGAATTCTAATCATTGGTGATTCTATTTCTCTTGGATACACACCTTTTGTTAAAGCACATTTTTCAGGGAATGCAGAGATTTTCCATAACCCTGGTAATGCCCAACATACCGGTACGGGATTAGATAAAGTAGCGGATTGGTTAGGAGAGGCCGATTGGGATATAGTTCAAATCAATTGGGGACTATGGGATTTATGTTATCGTCATCCAGATTCAGAAGTGCAAGGCAATCGAGACAAAGTAAATGGAGACATTACCTTCAGCCTTGAGGACTATGAAGCAAACTTGGATTCAATCATGTCAATTTTGAAAAGCAAAACAAAAGCGAAACTGATCTTTGTCACCACTTCTTATGTACCAGAAAATGAAGCGGGCCGGTTTATGGAAGATGCTCAAAAATATAACGCAGCTGCAAAAAGCGTGATGGAAAAGTATTCTGTTATTGTCAATGATATCTATGAGCAATCTGCTAAGATTCACAAGGAATACGGACTTGGCTCCGATGACGTACATTATACAAAAGAGGGCTATAAGCAGCTGAGTGAACATATAATAGATTTTCTTGAGGTTGAATTAAACTAACGCCACTGGTCTCAGCGTCTTCCACTGGTCTTAGCGTCTCGCTAAGACCTTGCAACTTTTACATATATGTTTATTAGTCTCATCGAGACGATAAAACTAGATGAGCTTTTAACAGTATTTGTTATTTTTAGTAATGGGTAGAAAATATGCCATACGAAATCAGGAAGAATTTTATTTTGTCACATTCACTGTTGTCAATTGGCTTGATGTTTTTATCAGACAATAATATCGGAATATTTTTATTGATTCTGTTAAGTATTGCCAAAAGGAAAAAGGCCTTTTGGTGGGTGCTTGGTCCATCATGACTAGTCATGTTCATTTGGCCTTAGGAACAAATGGCGAAAACAAGTTAGAAGATATTATAAGAGACCTAAAAAGTTATACATCCAGGCATATTCGAAAATACATGGAGATTAATCCTTCTGAGAGTAGAAGGGAATGGATGTTGGGCATGATGAAAAAAGCTGGGGAAGCCAAGTCTAACAACAATGATTTTCAATTTTGGCAACAACACAATCATCCAATTGAACTTTCGACTAATCAGATAATGATGCAGAGAATAGACTATATTCATAACAACCCTGTAGAAGCAGGATTTGTAGAAAATCCTTCTGACTGGGTTTTTAGTAGTGCTAGAGATTATGAAGACATTCAGGGTCTGATAGAAATACATTTTCTTTATTGAAGAATTTTAGTCTTTGATCGGTAGCTGTCTCAGCGAGACGCTAAGACTAGAGTTGTTAAATTCTAAGAACAGAAGAGGTCTCAGCGAGACGCTAAACCAGATTAATTGATACAGTTTTTATCAAGACACCGCAGGACAGATTGCATTTGCTTATTAGCTAGTTTTTGGGAATATTGAGGGTTAATAAAAAAATAACTTCGACCTACTAACAACCTAACCAATGACAATCGAAAACCAGAACAGTAAAAGACTCTTTTACGGAAGTTGTTTTGCGCTCATTACAACCGCTTTTTCATTCAGTATCCGTGCAGGAATTCTCCCGCAACTCGGTGAAGAATTTGATCTTACAGCCAAGCAACTAGGTTTTATAAATCAAATGTGGTTTGTAGGATTTCCAATATCAATGGTGATTGGAGGCCTGTTTTACCATGTGATAGGACCTAAACGAATCATGATGTTTGCCTTCTTTGCGCATACTGTGGGTATTCTCATGACCATTTATTCTGGAGGTTATACAGGATTGTTAATTTCCACCTTACTCATTGGTATTGGTAATGGCTGTACAGAAGCGGCCTGTAATCCTATGATCGCAGATAGTAACACCGGAAAACGGATGAATACTTTGATGAACCGCTTCCATATGTGGTTCCCGGGCGGTATTGTTTTGGGTAGTTTAATATCCCTTGGCATGACCAAAATGAATTTGGGTTGGGAAATGCAGATTTGGATCATCATTGTTCCAGCGATAATCTATGCTTACCTATTCTACGGACAGGAATTCCCTAAGCCACGCACTGCTGGTGAAGGAGCATTAAAAGCGAATGCAAAAGCAATGCTTTCCCCGCTATTTATATTCATCTGTCTGTGTATGACATTGACCGCCATCTCTGAATTTGGTCCTACACAATGGGCACAATTGATTTTAGCTAAGAGTGGCGCAGAACCAATGATTATCTTGGCATTAATTACAGGTGTAATGGCTGTAGGAAGGTATTTTGGAGGAGATTTTGTGCACAAGTTTGATCAGTCAGGTGTGCTGCTTGGCTCGGCTATTTTCACGACCCTTGGCCTCTTTTTACTAAGTACCCAAACTGGGGGGATGGCTTATGTTTCTGCTGTTGTTTTTGCCGTTGGGGTTTGTTACTTCTGGCCAAATATGATTGGTTTTGTTGCCGAAAAAATACCCCTAAGTGGCGCCATAGGCATGTCCATAGTTGGTGCATTCGGAATGTTCTCTACTTCTATCTTCCAGCCAATAATTGGAAACTGGATTGATAAGGCGGGAGAAAAAGCTGCCGAAACTGGCTTGTCGGGAGATGCCCTTGAATTGGCTGCTGGCCAAGCTACATTAACTACCATGATTACCTTCCCGGCAATATTGATTGTGTTATTCACCATCCTTTATTTCTGGGTAAAGAAAATGAAGACTGAAGGGGTATAGCAATTCAAGAATTAACAACCAATAAAATTTGATTGGATGAAAATTGGGATGAATATGTTGTTGTGGACCGATCATTTTACATCGGATCATTATGGCATTGTAGATAAGATTAAAGCTGTCGGTTACCAAGGGATTGAGATTCCCTTGGGAGATGGAGATGGTGCACATTATTCATCTGTTGGCAATCACCTTGCTAGCATTGATATGGATGTGACCTGCGTTACTTCTCTGCTTGAGGAAACCAATATTGCTAGCCCAGATTCTGCTGTACGTGCTGCCGGATTAGACAGGTTGAAATGGGCCATTGATATGGCCCAAGCCACAGGCGCTAAAAATATTTGTGGTCCAATTCATTCCGCTTTCGCTTATTTCACTGGTCAGCCTGTAATTGATGATGAGAAAAAATGGAGCATTGAGATGCTTCAAAAAGCCGGAGAATATGCACAACAAGCACGCGTTGTATTGACCCCCGAAGCGCTGAATAGATTTGAATGCTATTTGGTGAATACAATGGCAGAGTTAAAGGACTTGATCGACCGAGTGGATCATCCAAATGTTAAGGCAATCTATGACACTCATCATGGGAACATAGAAGAGAAAAGCCAACGTGATGCACTCTTGACTATTCAGCCGCATTTGCACCACATGCACCTGAGTGAGAATGACAGAGGAGCACTCGGACAGGGACAAGTCAATTGGGTCGAGGTGTTTAGGACATTAAAGGAAATCAATTATGATGGTTGGTTAACGATTGAAGCTTTTAGCAGAAGCTCCCCAGAATTTTCTAATGCCATCAATGTTTGGAGAGAATATTCTTCCCTTGACGAGGTATATAAAAACGGATTTGATTTTATCAATAAGAATTGGAATAGTTAATGGACAGACCAAAATTTTCACTCGGTAGCTGGGCATTTTCCTTTGGCCCATTTGAGAATAACCCATGGACGTTCGATGATTTTATAAAGTATGCTGCCAATGCAGGATATGAAGGGGTTGAAATCAACGGCTTTCACCCGCATCCACATCCGGATGTCTATGATACGCCTGAAAAATGTGCAGCACTAAAGCGATTTATTGCTGATCATAGTCTAGGAATTTCTGGCTACGCACCAGATTTTAGGCATGTGCCTGCGGCCGAAATGCCAATGGCAGATCATATCAAAGCCATCGAGAAAGCACTTGCGTTTTGCAATAACATGGACATTGATACCCTCAGAGTAGATACCATTAGTCCACCTGACTTTCATGATAAAGCAGAATATGATTTAAGGTTCAACCGTTTGGCTAAAACATGGCATGAAGCAGCGGCTGTTTGCGAGCGGGCAGGAGTAAAGCTGGTATGGGAATTTGAGCCTGGTTTTTGGCTCAACAAGCCTAGTGAAGTGTTAAGCATTGTTGAAGCGGTGGGGCAAGACAATTTCAAAGTATTGTTTGATACCAGTCATGCTTATATGTGTGCAGTTGTAGGTGCGCGCCAAACTGGGGAGAAAGAAACCTTAGAAGGCGGTGTGGTTGAGTTTGCTACAATGTTAAGTGGCCATATTGGTCATTTTCACTTGATAGATAGTGACGGTTCGCTGCATGACGAGGAAACAAGTACGCATTCGCCTTTCGGAACAGGGAATATTGATTTTGTGGAGGTGATCTCAGCCATTAAAAGTGAAGTAGCCGAACTTCCATGGTGGTGCTTTGATTTTTGTTTCTGTCCAACTACGGAAGTAGATGCGAAGAAAGCCATCCCATTTGTTGAAAATGTAATCAAACAGGTGCCATGAGTATGTACGCCAATTCAAACGGAACTAAAATATTTTACCAGATCAAAGGTGAAGGCGAGCCCCTGGTGCTCATCATGGGTTTTGGTGCAGATGGCAATGTTTGGGAAAAGCATTTGGAGGAATACCAGAAGCATTTCAATTGTATAGTAATTGACAACCGAGGAGTTGGTAAATCAGACCAGCCCAAAGGACCCTATTCCACCTGGATGATGGCTTCCGATGTGGTGGCCGTAATGGACCATGCAGGCATTGATAGAGTACGGGTAGCTGGTATTTCAATGGGAGGAGCGATTACCCAAGAATTAGTATTGAATTATCCTGATCGGGTACATTCGATTGCGTTGATCAGTACTTGGCCAAAATTTAATAACTATGCTAAAACGGTTTATGAGAACCTTAAAAAGTTAAGGATAACGAGTAAGCCTGACGAATTTATGGAGCTGCTTCAATTGTGGATCTTTGCTCCTCCTTTTTATGAAGAAGGATTAGAAGGATTGAAGGCAGGACAGCAAGCTGCACTCAATAATACTAACCCACAAACAAGAGATGGTTTTGAAGGCCAGTTGGATGCATGCATCAGTCATGATACCGTCAGCAGACTTCATGAGATTAAAGTGCCAACGCTAATCACCTGTGGGGACATGGACATTTTTACACCTCCTGCGTTTTCAAAAATTTTGCATGAGGGAATTGCCAATTCTGAATATTTTGCCTTTCCAACTGGAGGGCACGTCCATCACTGGGAAGATTTAGAACGATTCAACGAAGTAACTACCCAGTTTTTCCTTAATAATTGATCTATGAGCAAAATTAAGATCGCATGTGAGACTTATACTTGGCAGATGCCGGGCGAAGGCTATAAAAGCAAGCTGGATCATATCATGGGGGTAATGAATGTTGCAGGATTTACTGGCATAGAACCTGAAACCAGTTTCTTTCATGACCTGTCTGACCCGATCAAAATGAAAGAGATCCTTGATAAGCATCAACTCGAACTCACTGCCTTATGCCACGTGGAAGATTGGCGAGGAAAAAAGGAAACTAAAACAGAGAAAGCGAATGCCGAAAAATGGATGGATTTCTTAGCCTATTTCCCAGAAACTATCTATCTCTTGGTTCAAATGCCAGGAAATGACAGGAGTGATCTTCATGAACGTCAAACTAATCTATTGTCATGTGTGAATGACATTGCAGAACGCGCTGTGGATAGAGGTATTTTTTGTTCCAACCATCCCAATTCACCCGAAGGCTCGGTTTACAGGACTGAAGAAGATTATAAAATACTTTTGAATGGCTTGAGTAAAAACATAGGCTATACGCCCGATGTCGGTCATATTGCCAAGGGTGGAATGGATCCTTTGAGCATTGTTAAGGAATACCGAGAAAAGGTCAACTTGGTGCATTATAAAGACATGTACAAAGATGGCAGATGGGCTCCAACAGGAGAGGGAGCCATTGATTTTGATAGCATCACAAAATATTTGATTGATACGAATTATGAAGGTTGGATCGTAATGGAAGACGAATGCGATGAAGCCATTACCAACCCAGATGGAGTAACCATGGAAGATGGTAAATTTATAGATGCCAATATCCGATCAATTTTGAAATAATAAATGACAAACCCCAATTACACCATAGGACTTGATTTTGGAACCGACAGCGTGCGTGCTTTGGTGGTCAATGTGGATACGGGTGCAGAAATGAGCTCAGCTGTTTCGGAATATAAACGGTGGGCAAAAGGCATGTATTGTCTGGCTCAGAAGAATCAGTACCGCCAGCATCCGAAGGACTATATGGAGGCCATGGAGGCTGTTGTAAATGCCGCCCTTGATCAAGTTGATGAAGCTGTTAGTACTGGAATAATTGGCATTGGAGTAGATACTACCGGTTCTACCCCATGTGCGGTAGATGCGAAGGGAATGCCATTAGCACTGTCTCCTGAATTTGAGGAGAACCCAAATGCGATGTTCCAGCTTTGGAAAGACCATACGGCCATTCAGGAGGCCAATGAAATCAATGAGGCTAACAAAAAATCGGAAGTAGACTATCTAAAATACGTTGGTGGAATCTATTCGTCCGAATGGTTCTGGGCTAAAATCATTCATACCAATAGAACGGACCCAGCGGTGAGAAATGCTGCCTATACATGGGTAGAGCATTGCGATTGGATTCCTTTCCTTTTGATTGGTGGGCAACGCGCTGAAGATTTGAAGAGAGGTGTTTGCGCTGCAGGACATAAGGCACTTTGGCATCAGGAGTTTGATGGCATGCCACCAACTGAATTTTTGGAAACACTAGACCCAAGTTTAGCTGCCTTCAAAACAGAATTATTAACAAAGACATATCCATCTGATGTACCTGCCGGAAACCTGAGTGCTGAATGGGCAGAGAAATTAGGTTTATCAGAAAATGTTGTGGTGGCTGTAGGTGCCTATGATGCACATATGGGTGCCGTAGGTGGGGAGATAGCGCCCGGATATTTAAGCAAAGTCATTGGGACTTCCACCTGCGATATCATGATAGCACCCCTTCAGACAGAGGAACATTTGGTGAAAGGAATTTGCGGTCAGGTGAATGGCTCTGTCATTCCTGGAATGCTCGGATTGGAAGCAGGTCAATCAGCCTTTGGCGATGTTTATGCATGGTTTAAGGAATTGCTTACCTGGCCATTAAAATATGCTGATGATTCGGTTTCAGAAACTGCCATAGAGGCTTTGGCTGAATCGATCATTCCACGGTTGGCTGAAGAAGCAGCGGAAATTGCACCTGAAACAACTGATCCAGTAGTCTTGGATTGGCTGAATGGCCGACGAACGCCAGATGCTGATCAGGCTTTAAAAGGAGTGATTTCAGGGATCAATCTAGGAACAGATGCGCCTCGCGTGTTCAAGTCATTGGTGGAAGCCACTTGTTTTGGAGCTAGAAAAATTACCGAACGCTTTCAGGATGAAGGCGTGGCAATTGAGGGAGTAATCGCCTTGGGAGGCGTAGCCAAGAAATCTCCATATGTCATGCAGACTTTGTCGGATGTACTGCAGATGCCTATAAAAGTGGGTAAGTCGGAACAGACCTGTGCCTTGGGTGCAGCCATGTTTGCAGCCGTTGCGGCAGGGAAATATGACAAAGTAGAAGCCGCAATGAAAAATATGGGGCCTGGTTTTGAAAAAACCTATCAGCCCAATAAAGAGAGAGCAGCCGTGTACAATTCATTGTATGCCAGATATTGTAAATTAGGAGACGCAATTGAAAATCTAGGTTAATGAGCAAGTATAAGACATTAAAAGAGGAGGCTTACGAAGCCAATATGCAGTTGCCTGAACTGGGATTGGTGCTCTTTACTTTCGGTAATGCCAGTGCAGTTGATCGGGATAATGGCGTTTTCGCCATCAAACCATCGGGAGTAGCCTATGAAAAATTAAAGCCTGAAGACATCGTGATTGTTGATTTTGATAATCAGGTAGTGGAGGGTGCTATGAGACCATCTTCTGATACCAATACGCATGGAGTTTTATATAAAAACTGGGAATCAATCGGAGGTATTGTGCATACCCATTCTACCTATGCCACGGCTTGGGCGCAATCTCAATTGGACATCCCAATTTACGGTACCACCCATGCCGATCACCTAGCAACGGATATCCCTTGTGCCCCGGTCATGACTGACGAAATGATCAAAGGTGATTATGAATATGAGACAGGTCATCAGATCATCAATTGCTTTAAAGAGAAAGGAATTACTCCCGAAGAAGTGCCCATGATGGTAGTGGCTAATCACGCTCCTTTTTCTTGGGGTGAAAATGTGGACAAGGCGGTTTATCATAGCGCGGTACTCGAAGAAGTGGCGAAAATGGCTTGGCTGACGAAATCAATTAATCCTGCAGCTCCAAGGTTAAAGGACAGTTTGATTGATAAGCATTATAAAAGAAAGCATGGTGATGATGCCTATTATGGGCAATCTTAATCGAGTTAAAACAAAGCAATTCCCTTTTTAGAAATGATCAACCTAAAAACTACTGGAGAAGGCATACCATTTGTATTCCAGCATGGGCTTGGAGCCAATGTGGGGCAGGTAGAACAGCTTGTATCTGGAATAAAGGGAATCAAGTGGGTTTACATGGACATGCCCGGACATGGCAATTCAGCTTTGGCAAAGGAAGCCGTTCCTTCCTTTGATTTTTATGTCGATCAATTGGTTGAAGCGCTCAACGCAAAAGGAATTGAAAAAGCCCATTTTGGAGGCATTTCTATGGGAGCAGGAATCTCCATCAATATGGCCTTGCGCTATCCTGAAAAAGTAAAGAGCCTTTTCTTGGTGCGTCCGGCTTGGATAGATGAAGGTAATCCAGCGCATTTGAGAATACTTTCAGAGGCTGCTGAATTGATGAGTTTTTCAGATGGTATTGAAAAATTTCAACAAGAGGTCAGTTTTCAAGCAATTAATAAGGAAATCCCTAATGCGGGTCAATCCTTATTAACTATTTTCAACCCTGAACAACAAAAAGAATTGCCGATTGTCTTAAAAGCGATGGTAAATGACAAACCATATGCCCAACTTACAGCATTGCAAAAGCTTGCTTTGCCCTCTACGGTTATTGGCAATGATGATGATCCGCTTCATCCTTATGACATAGCGGAAACAACGCATCAAAATATACGTGGAAGTGTACTGAATAAAGTAACCTCACGGTATGTTGATGGCACTTTGCACCAAAAAGAAATTACTGAACACATTAAGAAACACCTTTTACATATATGAAGAGTCTTTGGAACGATAAAGAAGCTAAAAAACTCAAAAAAGACCTGCTTAAACAGCGGGTGTACACCTCTAGATTATTAGGAGCCAATGAGGACCTCGTAATGCATGGTGGAGGCAATACTTCTGTCAAAATCACTGAAAAAAACCTTTTTGGGGAATCTGAAGAATTACTTTATGTCAAAGGCAGTGGTTGGGATTTGGGCACCATTGAAGCGGAAGGTTTTGCTCCAGTAAGGATGGATACCTTACTCAAAATGGCTAATCTGGACGATTTGAGTGATATGGACATGGTGAAATACCAGCGGGCAGCGATGACCAACCCTTCTGCACCAAACCCATCTGTTGAGGCCATTTTGCATGCCATTATCCCATTCACCTTTGTGGACCATACGCATGCTGATGCGATTGTGACCATCACCAATTCTCCCAATGGGAAAAAGAAGATTCAAGAGATTTTTGGCAAAAACATGCTCATTGTTCCTTACGTGATGCCTGGGTTTATTCTTGCCAAGACAATTCATGAAATGACCAAAAACATAGATTGGGATAGTCTTGATGGCATGATCTTACTAAATCATGGGGTATTCTCTTTCCATAACAATGCAAAGGAAAGCTATGAGCAAATGATCAAGATCTGTTCAAAAGCAGAGCGTTATCTAAAAGAAAATGCGAGCGATTCATTAAAAGGATCAAAAGGTGTTCGAGACGCTAATCTCATTGCTAGGTCTCGTAAAAAAGTATCATCACTTTGGGGTTCGCCTGTTTTGGCAAAAATGGATAATAGCGGTGCATCTTCTGCTTTTGCCAGCCTAAAAACACTAAAAAGAATAAGTCAGAAAGGACCAATTACCCCTGACCATATTATCCGTACCAAACGCAACCCGGTTGTGCTCGGTAAGGATTTGGAGGCCGACCTTGATAAATATGCGAATGACTATCGAACTTATTTTAAGGAGAACCAGACTGGAGAGCAAATTCTAGATCAAGCACCTCGATGGGCTATAGTGCCGGGAGCGGGTTCTATTTTCTATGGTAAGACAGTGAAGAATGCCCAAATCATTGAAGACATTGCCAGGCATACTCAGAAAGCTATTTTTCAGGCGGAGCAAATGGGAGGTTGGAGACCTTTAGGTAAACCAGATTTGTTTGAGATGGAATATTGGAGTCTTGAACAAGCCAAGCTGGCAAAGGGTGGAAAGCCAAAAGAAATGCAAGGCAAAGTGGCCGTGGTTACTGGTGCGGCTAGTGGCATAGGCAAGGCCTGTGTTGAACAATTGCTGGCAGAAGGAGCAGTCGTCGCTGCATTAGATATCGATCCTCAGGTCGAAAAAATTTTCTCTCAAAAGGAAGTATTGTCGGTCAAATGTGACATCACAAATTCTAGCCAGATTAAGAAGGCCATCGACCAGATCATTTTTGAATTTGGAGGACTAGACATGGTGATTAGTAACGCTGGTATTTTTCCGAAAAGTGCAGAGATAGAAGCGATGCCTGAGGCTACTTGGGAGAAGAGTTTGGCCGTCAATGTAACTAGTCATCAAAGATTTATACAATACTGTATTCCATTTCTAGCACTTGGAATTGACCCTGCCATAGTGATTATGGGGTCTAAAAATGTACCTGCGCCGGGTCCTGGAGCTGCTGCCTATTCTGTGGCAAAAGCGGGATTAACGCAGCTGGCAAGGGTTGCTGCAATGGAATTTGGTAAAAAAGGAATCCGTGTCAATGTACTGCACCCTAATGCGGTGTATGATACCGGAATTTGGACTGAAGAAGTATTAAAGGCCCGAGCCAAGCATTACAAACTTTCCGTGAAGGCGTACAAGACCAACAATATAATGAGCGTAGAAGTGACCTCAAAAGATGTGGCTCAAATGGCTGTCAGCATGTTGGGTAGTACCTTCTCAAAGGTAACAGGAGCACAGGTGCCAATTGATGGAGGAAATGATAGAGTGATTTAAAAAATTAAAGAAGAAAGAATATGATTACAGCGCGAACAAACCGTGAGAAAATAATGCAAAAACTGCGTAAAAAGGTGGAAGATAGACTTCCAATTTTTATCGCCAGTGCTGGTAGTGGATTGGTGGCGAAATTACTCGAACAGGAGGGTGTTGATTGTATCAATACTTTTTCTGGTGCACGCCTGAGGTCGAATGGCATGGGAACAATGTCGATGTTATGGCCTATTCTTGATTCCAACAAACAGACCATGGATTATACCCGTGAAGACATTATGCCTGCACTCAAGGGCGATTCATTTGTTTGTGCTTGCCTTAATGCCAATGATCCTTTGAAAGACATGCGTATGGTATTGGATGATTGTAAAAGAATGGGGGTACACTCTGTTTCAAACATTGGCCCTTCCATTAGTTATGTGGACAAAGACAGCGAAATTTATAAGATCTTGACCAAAAGTGGGATTACACTAGATAACGAAATTGAATTGCTCAAGCTGGCCAATGAGATGGACATGGTTTCTATCGGATTGGCTTTTAATATGGAAGACAGTTTGAGAATTGTTGAAGAAGCCCAGCCTGATATTTTTTGTTTCCATGCCGGGACCACTAAAGGGGGCATGTCAGGATATGATTCTGGTGAGACCATAGAAGAGACAGCAGTAAGAACTGAAGAAGCCAATCAAAAACTTCGTGCGATCAAACCAGATATCATGTTGATTGCCCATGGAGCAGCGATGGAAAACCCAGAAGATGCAGCTTATATTTTGGCCAATACAAGTTGTGAAGGATTCTGGACAGGTTCGTCTACAGAGCGACTCCCAATAGAAAGAGCAGTTACGGCAACAGCTAGAGAATTTGCTAGTTTGAGATTCCCAGACAGTAAAAAGTAATTTGAAATAAGATCCCATGAAAAAGACAATTGCCTTATTGGTCACACTGGACACAAAAGACCAGGAAGCAGGATTTCTTAGGAGTCAAATTGAAGACATGGGGCATGAAGCATTCTTGATTGATATCGGAGTTGTTGGGAAACCTGGCATCGAAGCAGATTTTACTCGCGAGGCCGTAATTAGCACTGGTGGAGGTGATCTTCAGGAGCTACTGCAGCATCCGACTCGTGAAGCAGCTAATCCGTTTGTGAAAGAAGGCTGTGTCAAAATCTTGACAACTAAGATTGCTAAGGGAGAAGTGCATGCTGTATTGGGACTTGGTGGAACCCAAGGAACAAGCACTTGCTGCGATATCATGCAGTTCTTGCCGTACGGCTTGCCAAAAGTAATGGTATCCACAATGGCTTCTGGTGATACCTCCGAATTTGTGGGGATCAAAGACATCACCATGATGTTTTCGGTGAGTGATATTCTTAAGTTGAACCCTTTTACCCGAAAGATTTTAGCCAATGCTGCTGCGGCTGCCTGTGGCATGGCACAAGTGGAAACTAAGTTTCAGGTAGATAAAAGTGACAAGCCAGTGATAGGAATGTCCAACCTGGGTGTACTGACTAATGGTTCGATGGAAGCCATCAAATACATCGAATCTAAAGGCTATGAAGTAATAGTTTTTCATGCCGTGGGTTCTGGTGGTCGGGCAATGGAACAGATGATGAAGGAAGGCATTATCGGAGCAGTTTTCGATTATGCGATGGGTGAAATTGCAGATGATGTTTGGAATGTCTTAAGAGCAGGTGGACCAGAAAGACTTACTGTTGCGGGGAAATTAGGATTGCCGCAAGTATTCTGCCCTGGAGGAGCAGAACACCTGGGAGTTTTGGTGCACCCGAATGAAGTGCCAGAGGAATTTAAGCACCATAAATATGTTTTCCATAGCCCTGTGGTTTTTGTGCCAAGACTTAACGAAGAAGAAATTGTTAGAGTAGCAGATGATATCATTCAGCGACTCCAACATACTAAGGACAAAGCCTATTTCATGATGCCAAAAGGAGGAGTTGGAAGGTATTCCTATTCAGGTGGAGTACTTGAGGATCGTGTTTCTGATGAGGCATTTTTCAATCGTCTAAAGTCTGGCTTACCCGAAAATATTAAGTTCATTGAAAGACCAAACAACGCCGAAGATCCGGCATTTGTGAAGGAGTGTGTCGATCGTTTGATTGAGCTGATTGAAGGCCAATAACCTGAAAATTGATGACTGGTAATAAATTTTCAGTCGAATTTCTTTAATATTAGTACTCGTATAATTCAATCTTAACGAACATGACCCACCCTATCAAAAGAAACATTCTCACAATTGTTTCAATAATTTACCTTAGCCTTATCTTTTCTAGTTGTTCCCAAAACCAGGAGGTTTTGAACTTAGAAAAAAGCAGTAGTATAGTGCTGGTTGGAAATAACCTGGCGTCTAGAATGATCAACTTTGGTCATTTTGAGACTGAAATGCAGCTGCGTTATCCTGACAGCTTGCTCTTCATTCGAAATATGGGAGATGGTGGTAATACCCCAGGGTTCAGGCCACATTCTTCAAGGAACTCTCCTTGGGCCTTTGAGGGCGCTGAGGCATTCAAGGATGAGGAGGCTAAGAAATCAGGAAGTATCGGACATTTTGATACACCAGATCAATGGCTTTCTTTACTTAAGGCCGATGTCATCATGGCATTTTTTGGTTATAATGAGTCCTTTGAGGGCGAAGCAGGGTTAGCCAACTACAAGGCAGAATTACATGCTTTTGTTAAGCATACATTAGCCCAAAATTACAATGGATCCACAGCACCAAAATTGGCATTGGTTTCACCGATCGCATTTGAAGACCTCTCAGCCAAAATGGACCTGCCAAATGGTATTAATGAGAATAAAAATCTTGCCTTGTATGCCGAAGTGATGTCTGAGGTAGCAGCCAACAATAATGTCCTTTTTGTAGATGCATTTAAAGCGACAAAATCTTGGTACAGGTCAAGTGACGCTGACCTTACGGCTGATGGTTTTCAATTGAATGACCGCGGCTATCAGCAATTTTCAAAGTTTTTAGCAGACAAAGTTTTTGGCGAAGCAGAAAGCAAAGCAGAAGCTAATCGTCAAATGGTGCTTGAAGCTGTTGAAGAGAAAAACTGGGTTTGGCACAACGATTATAAAATACCGAATGGGGTGCATGCATATGGAAGGCGTTATAATCCATTTGGACCTGATAATTATCCATATGAAGTAGCGAAACTTCGTGAAATGGCCGCCATCAGGGATCAGGCTATTTGGGATGCAACAAAAGGGAAAACGACTGATTTAGCCGCTGCTGATGCCTTAACCAGTGAGTTACCTCCGGTAGAAACCAACTATTTTCCAAGTGGCGAAACCGGTAGTTTAAAATACCTCTATGGCGATGATGTGGTGAAAACAATGGAAATGGCGGCAGGCTATAAGATTGAACTTTTTGCTTCTGAAAAAGAATTCAATGACCTCGCCAACCCTGTACAGATTTCATTTGACAATAAAGGCAGGTTATGGGTAGCCGTAATGCCTAGTTATCCTCACTATAGGCCTGGCGATCCAAAGCCTAATGATAAGTTGATCATTCTGGAAGATACTGATGGTGATGGCAAAGCGGATAAGCAAACTACCTTTGCAGATAGCCTGCACTTGACCATTGGTTTTGAATTTGCTCCGGAAGGGGTTTATGTTTCTCAAGGTACCAACCTTGTGCTTTTGAAAGACACCAATGGTGATGATAAGGCAGATGAAACAGAAGTGATTTTGAGTGGTTTTGATGACCATGATACCCACCATGCCATTAGTGCTTTTGCAGCTGATCCATCAGGTGCGCTTTATATGGCTGAAGGCGTATTCCTTCATACAAATGTAGAAACAGCCTACGGACCAGTTCGTGGAACTAACGGAGGTTTTTATCGCTACAGTCCTCAGCGTCACCATTTAGAACGCGTGGCTCAACTTTCAATTCCGAACCCTTGGGGCATCGCATTTGATAGATGGGGACAGAACTTTTTTGCACACACTTCCGGCCCAGATATGACCTGGATGATGCCGGGATCGATCAAATCACGTTATGGGGTGGCCTCGCCATTACCTGCTAACCTGATTCAGGAAGAGCATCGCGTTAGACCAACTTCTGGTCTTGAGTTTGTTTCAAGTAGCCATTTCCCTGATGACGTTCAAGGAGATTTAATAATCAATAATGTGATCGGTTATTTAGGAACCAAGCAACATACGATGGTGGATGATGAAAATTCATCAGGCTTTGTGAGTAGACATAGCTTGGATTTGGTGAGAGGAAGAGACCCTCATTTCCGACCAGTAGACATGGAGTTTGCCCCTGATGGTTCGTTGTACATGGTAGATTGGCACAATATACTGATTGGGCACATGCAGCATAATGCACGTGATCCATTGCGTGATCATGACCATGGCAGGGTGTTTAGAATTACTTATCCGGGCAGACCATTGATTGAGCCGGCTAAAGTAGCAGGAGCGACAATCGATCAGTTATTGGGTAATTTGAAATTGCCTGAAGATCGTGTGCGATACAGAACAAGAAGAGAACTCAGAGGTAGAGATGCTGATGATGTGTTGGCCAAACTTGGATCTTGGGTGGCAGGTTTAGATAAAAACGATCCAGAATTTGAACACCATAGATTGGAAGCTTTATGGGTGACCTGGGGAGCAAATCGAATTGATGAGGATTTACTTAAGGAAGTTTTAAAATCACCTGACTTCAGAGCACGTTCTGCTGCTGTCAGAGTATTGAGGTATGGTGGACATCAAATTGATGATCAAGCTGCTTTGTTAATGGAAGCTGCTAAGGATGATGAGAATCGAGTAAGATTAGAGGCTTTTGTTGCTGCTTCTTGGTTAGGCAAAGAAGTAGGATTGCCAATCGTGCAAGAGGCTGGTAAAAAGGCACTTGACAAATGGATGGCGAAGCCGCATGAGGCTGCAGTAGCTCATTTGAATGGATACCAAGTAGGAGGAAGCTTAGAAGATGATGTGATCACGCATTTGCAGGGTGATGATAGAAAGGCCTTTATAAAAGGAAAAGAGATTTATGAACGTGAAGGGTATTGTCAGACTTGTCATCAACCAAATGGAAGAGGCCTTCAGGCGTCAGGATTTCCACCAATTTCAAGGACTGAATGGGCCAATGGGGACGAAGAAAGGTTGATTAAATTAACTTTAAAAGGAATGTTAGGGCCAATTGAAATTCAAGGGAAGAAATACCCAGGTCAAGTACCAATGACACCATTCGAAGGCTTGCTTAATGATGAAGAATTGGCTGCAGTATTGACTTATGTGAGGAATTCGTTCGGTAACAAGGCATCAGTTATTAATCCTGAAAGGGTGAAGGTAGTTAGAGCAGCCATTGCAGATAAAACAGGATTTTATTCACCAGAAGAGCTGTTAAAGGCACATCCGATGAATAAGTAGTGATTGTGACTCCTGCCTTCGTTGGTGCCTGGCGTTGGCAGACGGGTTGTCACCAACAACAACTTATGTACTTCAGCAGCTTGTTGGTGACAACACCAACAAGGGCGTCAAAAATGGGACCGTCACACTGAACTTGTTTCAGAGTCTATTTTGAACATCAGTCTTCAATAGAATAAGATTCTGAAACAAGTTCAGAATGACTGGCTTTTTTATTTAGTCACAGAACGGAATTAAAAGTTAAAAGCATGAAAACAGTACTTCTTTTATTTCTCTCAATATTCAGCCTAACAGCCCAAGCTCAAGTACGTCCTGCAAGTATCTTTGATAACAACATGGTCCTGCAGCGCGATAAACCAGTAAGAGTCTGGGGCTCGGCTGACCCTCAAGAGCAAGTCAAAATTGAATTTGCTGGGCAAAGCAAAATAGCCATTGCCAATGAACAAGGAGAATGGTTTACTTTTTTAGATATCATGTCTGCAAATGACCAGTCGCAGGAAATGAAGGTTTCAGGAAAGGAGAGTGCTGTGCTTTTCACTAATGTATTGGTAGGAGATGTTTGGGTGCTAGGTGGGCAAAGTAATATGGAATTTGATCTTGCTCGCATATTTCATGGTGATGCTGAAATTCTTTCGGCCAATTACCCTAAGATTCGACATATAACCATTCCTAATTCTGCCAATAAACCACCGAAAAAGGACTTTGAGCGCATCAATGAATATGATGGTTGGTATGATCGTTATGATAAAAAAGGATCTTGGTTCATTACCAGTCCTGAAACCGTACCGACACTCTCAGGAATTGGTTATGTTTTTGCAAGGAGGATTCACATGGCTGCTCAAGTGCCTATTGGATTGGTAGATGTATCAATGGGAGGTACCACACTGGAAGCATGGCTTAACCCTAAAACGCTAGCAAAAATGCCTGAAAATGCTGGGCTCATTAAGCAGTGGCAAGATAAAGCAGGTACTTTTGATCCAGACCAAGACCTCAAAACTAAGATTGAAAATTGGGAAAAGAGGAATGCTACAAGAATAAAGAACGGACAAGGGCCAAACCCAAATCCGAAACCAGATAAACCTTCACATCATCCCTCTCTTGATCGGAATTTCCCAGGGGCTTCTTATACAGGTATGGTTGCCCCGGTAGCTGGGCTGACTGTGAAAGGAGTGATATTTCATCATGGTTATAATAACGCCTTATTGTATGATGCACGCCCGAAATTGTATGAGTTGAATTTTAGAGCGCTTATCAATGATTGGCGTGCAACGTTTAATGACAATGTTTTACCATTTGGAATCATTGATCTGAGCGCAGGAGGCGCCCCGCAAACCCTAGAGAATTACGAATGGACATTGATAGATGCCGCACCATATATAAGAGAAGCTCAATTTAAGGCTTACAAATCAATGCCTATTACTGGTTTTGTTACTTCACATGATCAGCAAGTGAACTGGTACCATCCACAGAAAAAAGTACAACTCGCTGAAAGGATGGCGCGCTGGGCGATGGCAACTGAATATGGTTTTGATGTGGCATGGGAACCTGTACTCCTTGAAGGCACTGAAATATTGAATGACAAAATCATAATTACTTTCAACAAAAAAGTAAAGACTTCAGACGATCGAACTATTGTAGGTTTTTCTATTGCGGGCAAAGATGGACGATTCTTTCCAGCTAAGGCTAAATTTGTACAAATGCAGAATGCAAACGGACAAAAGGTGGATGATAGAACAAAAATTGAAGTTTGGAGTAGCTTATGCGCGAACCCTACTGAAGTGCGTTATGCTTGGGCTAGAAATCCGATGGCGAATCTTATTGATAATGGAGCTCGTATGATGCCTGTTCCATTATTTAGAACTGATAATTGGGATTATCCAGAAGCTCCTTTTACGGCTGATGCAATGGCGAATCATAGAATTAAAATCCAAAACATGCGAAAAGCAGCATCGGAATTGGCTGCAGACAGGATTAAGGCAGAAGGAAATAAAGAGTAAATGGACTTGCGTCATTCTGAAGCTAATACCAATTCATAAACAAACTCGTATCGTCACCCTGAACTTGTTTTAGGGTCTATGAATATTATATTAAGTTGAAGGAGATTCTGAAACAAGTTCAGAATGACAATTTTTTTTCTCCTTTTCGAGATGGCGGGCTGGGATCCCTGCCTGCCGGCAGGCAGGCAACATCAGCGTGACCATCGGCCGATATGTTAGTTATTATCCATTTTGCCAATCAGATGGTTTTGATATTGGTGTCTTTTATTTTGTTACCTTTTCTTTGGTCATACAAAGAAAAGGTAAAGCACTATTTTCCACAGGATACCGCAGGTCAGATACAACTTGCGATTTCACTAGCTTTTCAGAATATTCATAACTGATCGAAAGAAAAAAAAAATGAAGCCCGCCCATTTCAAATTGAATAAGCTAAAATTACTACTCCTCACTTTGTGCTGCATTTCAGGTTGTACCACATCTACTGACTCAGAATTGCCAAATATCATTATCATTTATGCAGATGATCTCGGTTATGGTGACCTCTCTAGCTACAATACTAAATCGGCTTATCAGACCCCTAGACTTGATGAAATGGCTGCTGAAGGTGTTTTGTTCACAGACGCTCATAGTCCATCTACGGTTTGCTCTCCCTCTCGCTACGGACTTTTTTCAGGACAACAGATTTATCGTTCTACGGGTAGAGGTGGAGGAGCATGGGAAGGACCAGGTGGACCAAGTTATCTAAAACCCGGAGACCTGACGGTTGCCGAAATGTTGAAGACTAAAGGTTATAGAACTGGTGTCTTTGGAAAATGGCATGTCGGGCTCACATGGTTTGATGAAAACAATGAAGTCCTAGGTGGAGGTTTTGAGAATTCGCTGCTCATTGATTATGAGAAAAGCACACCACTAATTGATGGCCCCAACGAAAGAGGTTTTGACGAATCTTTTATTACACCCAATTGCCCGAATACAGATCCTCTGTATATATACATTGAAAATGGCATGGTGCCGGTGCCCGCCAGTGAAAGACATATCAGGGATAATTTACCCAATCCGGGTGGCAAATGGCGTTGGGATAATGATGAAGGTTGGATGGCACCTGGTTACAATTTTATGGAGGCTGATTTATTATTTTACGATAAGACTGAAGAGTTCATTACCAAGCACCGTGAAAACACTCCTGAAAAACCATTTTTCGCTGTTTTCTCTACACAAATAGCCCATGCACCAGTACTTCCTGCTGCTGAATTTGAAGGTGCTACAGAGGCTGGTCCAAGAGGAGATTTTGTATTTGAATTGGATGTTTTGGTGGGTCGTGTAATTGACTTGGTAAAGAAGTTGGACATTGATGATAATACCATCATACTTTTTAATGCAGATAATGGTGCTGAAACAGTACATGTAGATTGGATGCGTGAGGATTATGATCATGATGCTTCTGGAGGATGGAGAGGAATGAAACGAGATGCCTGGGAAGGTGGACATCGGGTGCCATTTATTGCAAGGTGGCCGGGTAAATTCCCCCAAGGTTTAGTGTCTGATCAGATGACCAATACCACGGATATTTTTGCAACACTAGCTTCCGTTGTTGGCTATAAACTCAAAGACGAAGATGCCACCGATAGTTATGACATGTTGCCGGCCATGCTTGGTACGCAAGACAAGCGGGAATCCATCAGGCCTCATTTGTTGACACAGAGCTTTAGAGGAGAATTCCAGATCCGTCAGGGCCAATGGAAATACTTGGATCATATGGGCTCTGGTGGAAATAGGTATGATAGAGGGAATCTTGAGAAATACGCTTTACCAGAAACGGAAGTTGATGCTACTGGTCAACTTTTTAATCTAACCACTGATCCGGGTGAAAGGACAAATCTCTTTTTTTCAGAGTCAGCAAAGCGTGAGGAGCTTCAAGCACTATTGCAAGAATTAAAATCGAGTGGTCGGAGTGCCCCAATAAACAGGGAGCCCATTGGTATCAAGAAATTATACAATTTGACTGAAGGAAGAAATAAATGATCATGAAGAGAATCCATTTGATAGGATATCTAATGCTATTAAGTAGCGTAGGTTTTGCGAACCAAGGTGATTTTACTAAATCCTTAAATCGTGTTTCGAGTCATATTTTGGGTGATTCAAAATTAAGTGGAGTACAAATTACCTCAGAACAAGCCATCATAGAAAGTAATGTCGAGCTCCTGACCAATAATTATACGGTTATATCTGAATCGTTAAAGCTTGTTAGTTTATTTGAATCGGAGATAGGACCATTATTTGTAACTGGCCCAACTTCAATTACAAGAAATGCTTCTACTGGCTATGAATTGGAATTATTCATGATGTACCTCCAACAATCTATTCTAGACAAGAGCTACAATAAATCTAATTTATCAGCTTACCCCGGTTTGTTTAATAATGTAAAATTTGAGACTTCATCTTATTTTCCTGGAGGAGCAATACCTCCAAAAAACAGCAATGTAAGTTACAGGGTGAAAATTAATGGTAATCACATCCGCAATTGGGGCGCGCCTGCCAACTATGAAAAAGAAGATGCTCGCAGACCTACGGGTTGCTATTTAGCACCAGGAAGTGTTGCTACAATAACAGTACCCCTTTCTTTAGTAGGTATAGGTGCGAGTATTTTAGTGGGTGCACATACATGGGATAATACTAAAAGGCCAACGATCAAAAGAATGGATCGCGTGAGTAAAAAATACGATATAGATAGTGAAACAGTGACGGTTGCTAATCCATTAGGGGGTGGTATTTATATTAATGTACCCTTTGAATCTAGCATAGGTATAATAGAAGTAACAATAAAGAATGTGATGCGCTCACCTTATTTTGCTAATACAGTTGCCAATAAAACAACTGTTTCTGATTGGCAAAATATAGAGCGTAAGCATCTAGCACCTTGGACAGATTTTGAGACTGATAAAGTCATGCATCAAGTACCGACCTCTTGGATTTATAATCTTGATGATCCTTCTGCAGTATTGGATGACTGGGATACCGCAATGGATGCTGTTTCTGAAATGTTGGCTAGACCACTTATAAGATCTAAAACCGTAGTCTATCAACAAGTAGATGTTCAAATGAGAGGAGGGGCTTTTTTTCCAGGCTATCCACAATGTAACGTCACTTATGACCCCAATGTAGATTATGGAGGAAATTACGATCATTTTTTGCTAAAAGGACCAAGGGATAGTACTCATTATGAGGATTTGGATACTTTTTTCCATGAATTAGGGCATGCCGAAAAAATCTACAAGTACAATGGAGAAATTGAATCTTTTGTGAATTTTTTAGCTGTAGCGGTTTATAACAAAAAATTTAGAGTTGAATTGGAGGACGCTTTTATAGCATCTTCGACAACTGTTGAACATACACTAGATGAAGCAGCGATTAGTTGGATGATGGCCGAAAACTTCAGGTTAGGTAATCCCATGAGTCCTACAACTCGGCAGTATCGTCAAGAATTTCATTATCAACCAAGAGGCCATGCTAAATACGTTGACGTGGTTAAACTGTTCGGTTGGGAAGTGATTGAGGATTTTTATCAGAAGCTTAATGAAGATTACGAGGCAGGCACTTACGAGTGGAGTGATGAAAAAGGGGTAAACAGGGTTCCTACTGACGGTCGTGTATTAAGAATGTCTGTTGCTGCCGGTTACGATTTAAGACCATTACTTCATTTTTGGGGAAAACACCCAGATGACCCTGCCGCTTTAGGTGCCTCTATTAAGGCGCGTGGTTTAAAGCAATCTGCAGCTATTTATGATAGGTTGCAGCATTATAAGACCCTTGTTTTGGCGGACAATGCTGAATTTAGAGCATTCGGATTGAATGATTATTCAGAATCATTCATTTTAGAGGCTTCAACTTCTTTTGTAGGTAATGTTGACCAAAGTTATGGTCAATACTTTTACAAGAAATTTTGGGATACATATGATGCCAGCGATGCACTGGAAACAGAGAATGAAGTGCAAAAAATTATTGATTTATATTTCCCCAATGGAAGACCAATTGACTAGGTAAAACTATACCCTTGTTGGTGCCTGCCGGCAGATAGCTTTCGTTTTACAGTTGGTCAAATACCTAACGTCACCCTGAACTTGTTTCAGGGTCTATAAATTGGTGGCATCCTATCGAAATAGATCCTGAAACAAGTTCAGAATGACTTCCTAATTCCACAGGACACCACAGGTCAGAAATTCATTGCGATTTCACTAGCTTATCAGAATATTGAACATTACAATAATTAACCTTCCTCAAATGAAAAAGACCTTTGTGGCCTCCCTTCTTTTCTTTTTAATCACATCTTTTGCCTTTGCTCAAGGAATACCCGCTAATAGTAAAATAAAAAAAGGTAATGTAGGCGGCTATATGATCACGCAAAGAGAGCATGTGGACGAATCCTTTAATGCAGGTTACTCGATGTATGCAGCCGCTTGGCCATTGCTTAAAGAATATACAGGTAGGAGTTTTCAGTCAGGTTTGTTTGGCACTTGGATGCACCCTCAGCATGACGAACCATTGCCCATTGAAAGATTGTATACAGACATTGAAGGTGGATTGGGCTGGTGGCGTGATACAGAATTTGCCACTGAAACCCCTAAATTCATTATGGGTGGAGTGCAGCTCAACTTTGCGGGTTGGGCCAATGGTCCTGGCGCAGGTAGAGGTAGAGACTGGGACAATCCTAATGGCAAATATGGCGTAGCACAATTAAGCCCTTGGATTTTATGGCCACCAGATGGACTGAACTTAATGCAAGGCATGAATGGAGAATTGTTTGGTAGTGGGTACCTGCCACTTCCGTTGTCAGATAAGAAAAATACTACGGCAGGAGTGGACGTGACTACAGGAGATCAGGCTTGGACTTTATTTCTTAATACGCAAAACTTCAAGGGCCCTGTCGCATTCTTTACTCCTTATTTTTGGACCCAAGCTTCAGTAAAAGATCCACGATTAAGTGGTTTATTTTTGGATGAACGTCCAACAAAGGCAAACAAACCATTTCAGATGGAAACCCAGCATATCTATTCTGCTGAATCAACTGATTCAAAAGGAGAGCGATATGCACGAATGGCACCTACCCAATACCCGACTGGAGATGATGGAAATTCAGAATTATTGCACCGCCTGATGGTTTATAAAAAGCAAGCGCTTTGGGATGATGTGAAAGCCTGGTTTGATGGTGGGGCACCAGCATCAGGAATTATCGATGCAGAACAGGCTGCCATGCAAAAATTCAAAAAAGGCGTGCGCTCAAATTGGAAGTTTTATGGTGAACATATTCCGAAAGACAAACGGGCTCTTTTAAATATCACCTCTTATTTAAATACAGATGTCACAGATGACGCCACCTTAAGGGTACGTTGGGATGGTGATTTGATTACAAAACGAAAAACAAATAATGGCTCCTTAGTAACCTTGCCTGAGTATTATAAGTTTGAAAAAACAGATGCCAATGACACCATTGGGAATTGGATTGCGGTTGCACCAGAGACAGTGCCGGCCGAAACCGGATTGCATGATTTGACCTTTAATCGTGAAAATACCAGGCCTTCAAAAGTCTATTCCACTCCAGAAGAAGAGGAAAGCGATTGGAAAAGCCCTGGCCCGAGTGCTGGACCTTTCAAAACCAAATTGGGCGATGGAAGTACTGTGACTTATTACTGGTACCGCTTTGCAGACCAACCCGCACTGCTCAATGCCGATATGACCAAAGAGGAACGAGAGGAAATGCAAAGACGCGTAGAATTACTGCACAAGTATTGGACAAAAGAGAAGGAATACCTACCACCTCCGATGATTGGTAAACTGGCAAGTATTGATCCTACCTTATTGGTTACACCTCCCAAAGGAATGGAAATCGGTTATGTGCCTATTGTCACCCGACAAGGCTATGAGAAATAACTTGTAGCTTGTGACTTTAGACTCATAGCTCGAAGCTCAAAACTCATAGCTTTATTATATTGTTTATTTTATGTAGTTTCATTAATTATTAATATTAAACCCTCTGTCATACGCTCCTTAACCAAACCTACCTATTCCAATCAGCTGTACATACTGTCCCTATGGATTGGGTTACTTTTTGTAGCCAATGCCTGCAGCCCTTTGATCGCTTTACATGATCCGGTTTCTTATAGAACCGCATTGGATTTGAAAGTAGATTTTAAATTTCTTGTTGAAGCCTCAGAGGAACAGTATGATTCCAAAGAGGCTGATGTGATTAAATTTCGAAAGGCTTTCGAAAAGTCCATGGCATATGAAGAAGGTCGTTACCGTAACGAGTTAACTGTTGAGCAATATCAAATCATGGCTGATATTATTAAACGATTTGTAGATACTTGGAAGGAAAATGGTACCATCAGTGAATTTACGCGACCCGCGTTTTTAAAACAATCTCAAGCGGCATGGGATGAGATAATTAAACTTGAAAGGGCCAAACGTACCGAAGGAATAAAATTGAAAATTGATAAAACTGCTGCGACATCAGCTCAAACTAATATCTAAAGAAATATGGATTTTGATCAAATAAAAAACGACATTTTTGGCCAAGTGGCTGCGCTAGCTAAAACAATATTAGGTGACAGGAAAGATGAAATCGTTAATGAAACCAAGGCATTTCTAGAAGAATCAGAAGCGGAGATAAAAGCTTGGACGGAAGCCTTTGTATCACTGAAAATCCCAAAAAACGAATATGAAATGCTCGTTAAGACAAGAATAGACTTGTTGAAGATGAAGGCACTTACACAAGCAGGAATGACATTAATCCAATTGGATAACTTCAGACAAGGTGTACTTGATATCGTAGTAAAGGCTGCTTCGAAGGCCATTCTTTAAAGCATTGTGATTTTTAGTTTGAGCAATGTAAATTGCTCCTGTCTCCTGCAGCTTTTGTGGGAAGCATTTTCCTATAGTAGGCTTCAATTTGAAAGAGATACTGAAACAAGTTCAGAATGACATGTTAATTAATTTTTGGCATTAGGTCCTCGATAAAACTAGTCACACTCGAAACACACAACTCATGGCTCAAAACTTGTAGTTCCCTCATATCCTTTAGGAAATCTTACACACTTTGATAGTCTCTTCACGGTGAAACTTCCTTCCTCTAGTTAGGTAATTCTTCGTTTAGGAGGGCTGAGATCCAACATCAGCGTGACCGTCAGTTGATATGATATTTTGAACATTGACAGCTACTCTGATGGTTTTGATGTTGGTGTCTTTTCTTTTGTTACCTTTTCTTTGGTCACACAAAGAAAAGTAAAAGCTCTTTAATCATTTGGTTTTAAGACCTTGCGAGTGCCTGATTAGTTAAGAAGTACTCATTCACTATATTTAAAGATCAATTAAGAAATAAATTTATAGCCTAGTGAAAAACACAATATTTAATAATTGGAAGAGGTACGGGTTCGAATTCTTGACAATGTTCATCGCTATTGTGGCTGCTTTTGCTTTAAATAATTGGCAAGAGAACAAAAAAGATTCGCTTTCGGAAAACAAAATTCTGACCGAGATCTTCAACGGTCTTGAAAAAGACATGGAAGATATCAAAGTGAATGTAAGTGGGCATGAAGCTGGCATAGCTGCTTGCAACTATTTTAGGAAAGCATTTGCTGGTATGGAGGTAAAACTTGACTCTTTTATGGTTCATTATTTGAGTGTTACCCGTGATTTTACATCCCTTCAGAATACAGCCGGTTATGAAACATTGAAATCAAAAGGGCTTGAATTAATTGATGATGATTCATTAAGACTTAAAGTCATATCACTGTATGAGTATGAGTATTCTACTTTAAGAAAATTAGAAGAAGAATATGCTGCAATGCAATTTCATCAAAACTATTCTAAAGACATAACTGAAGCGCTGGCTCCAAACTTCAGTGTAGATGGTGCTGGGAATTTAATTGGAATTGATATACCACTAAAAATCCCAGAGGATAAAAGAAATGAACTTTTGCTCTACCTTGTAAGTATTCAAAACGACAGGACTTTTGCGCTTAAATATTATTCAGAGATTGAAAAGAAAATCACCGAAGTTAGGACGCTTATTCAGAACCAGATAGAAAAATAGTAAGCGGCACTACACAAGGGGAGTCACCCTGAACTTGTTTCAGGGTCTATGATATCGTTGTTTTAACTTGTAGGAGATTCTGAAACAAGTTCAGAATGGCATGCGAATTTTTTTTACGGGTGGAGATCACTGCCTGCCGAAACCAACAAGGGCATCAGCTACCGCTTTTAACTCATGGCTCGCAGCTCAAAACTCGCAGCTTTAAGCTAGAAGCTCGTAGCTCCCTCATATTCTTCAGGAAACCGTGCATCCACATCCTTCCACCATTGCTGAAGCTTAGCATAAAGCGCATCCCTCTTTTCAGGTAATTCCACTGCAAGGTCCTGTGTTTCCCCTATATCATCCTTGATATTGTAAAGCTCCAGTTTGTTGTCATTAAAAAATACGATCAACTTATAATCACCTTCCCGGATCGCACTACTCGGACTTCCTCTCTGGTTAGAAATGTGTGGGTAGTGAAAATAGGTAGCCTCATGTAGCTTATCCGCTTTGTTCTTCATTAAAGGCACCAAACTCTTCCCATCAACATGCAGGTCAGGGCGAAGGGGAAGCCCAGCCATTTCCAAAATGGTAGGGTAAAAATCCATGCTTGTCATCACGGCATCCGTAACCATGCCGGCTTCAGATTCACCAGGCCATTTTACGATTGCAGGTTCTCGGATACCTCCCTCATAGAGCCATCCTTTACCCGTTCTCAAAGGTTCATTGCTAGTTGGAATGCCTTCTGAAGTTGATAATCCCCCATTATCGGAGAAAAATATGATGACAGTATTGTCTTCCATATTATCCGATTTAAGTTTATCGAGTACCTTACCCACTGCCATGTCCACAGATTCTACCATTGCTGCATAGGTGGGGTGGTCTTGTTTTTTCCTGTACTGAAAAGTCTTGTCACCTTCAGTGGTAGTAGCAAACCTATCATCGTCCGTTAGGCCCAATGCCTCCTTTTTCTTGGCGAATCTTTCAACCCTCTCTTCAGGTGCATCAAAAGGAGCATGCACCGAATAGAAAGAGAGGTACAACAAGAATGGGGTCTCATTTTGTGCGTCAATAAATTGTACAGCCTCCTGCGCCAGTCGGTCGGTCATGTATTCTCCTTCAGGGCCATTTTCCAAATTGGGTATGTCCCAAGGGGAGAAAAATTTATTTTTTATATAAAGCCCGCCCCTAAAATGACCCGCAATGTTAACATCAAAGCCATGTTTATCAGGCCAGAAGGCCTCTTCTCCTTGTTGATCATTCAGATGCCATTTCCCCATAAAAGCGGTGTTATAACCAGCCTGTTGTAGTATTTCTGGAAACAACTCTTCCTCTAGTGGCAGGTTTTGTTCATAATCAGGATTACCTGGTCCCCCAATCCATTGGGTCAGGTTGATCCTTGCTGGATTTTTTCCTGTAAGAATTGAGGCACGCGTAGGAGAGCAAACTGGTGAAGCGGCATAGGCCTGTGTAAAAAGCATTCCCTCTTTGGCCAGTTTATCGATGTTCGGAGTTTCGTAAAAGGAGCTACCATTGGCGCCTATGTCCATCCAGCCCATATCATCGACTAGGAAAAAGACGAAATTTGTCTTTTTCTCTTCCTTTTGAAAATTACAGGAAGCACAAGCGAGGCACAAAAGTATAACTGCGATCTTCTGGCGCTTGAAAGCTGCTTTTTTGAAGCCAATGCTAGGAATGGGGTAGGATAACATATCAGGCTAGTTTGAACATAATGATAAGCTTATTTGACGAATATGCCTAACGGCTTACAGCTCAATGGATATAGAGAGAATATTATTATCTTGTTAGAATAAAATACCGCCATGAAAGTAATTGCCACTAGCACAGCTCCGAAAGTCCAAGAATTAATCTGGCAACTTAAGCAAGAATTTAATAGTCAATATTCCTTTAAACGTTCATTTTTTGGACCTGAAGGCGCTGTTATTGTAAGTTGGTGGTGGCTTACAGCTGCTCAAATTACTATTCATGAAAATGGGATAAGAGTAAAAGAACCATCAGCTCTAAGGACTTTCATTTCTACAATTATCAGATACCCTTTGGGCTTTGCCATGCCATTGCGTCCATGGAGGAAGAACCTCCAGAAGCATCTGGTCATCTTCCTCAAACGGAAGTTCAGCTAGTCCCACAAGAAGTCCATATTCACAGGACAGGACAGGATAGATCAGCCCCGTGATTTAGCTAGTTTCCACTATTATTCTTAATTTGAAATTATAGTGGAAAACGAATCTTTACCAAGCCAAAGTCAAGAATTTGAAAGAGCGCCTGTAGCAAAAGGATCACTTAAAAGTTGGAAGAGTTTTTTAGGCATGTATGCCGGTGAGCATGCCGCAGGTACAGAGTTTATGATCGGTCCTTTGTTCCTCACGGCAGGCGTAAGTGCTTTTGATCTCATTATTGGTTTGCTACTTGGAAACCTACTGGCGGTTTTATGTTGGCGTTACCTCACCGCAAATATTGCGGTCAAGCACAGGTTCACCCTCTATTTCCATTTAGAAAAAATTAGCGGAAGAAAACTGGTTGTCTTTTATAACCTTGCCAATGGCGTGTTGTTCTGCTTTCTCGCAGGCGCCATGATCACCGTATCGGCCACTGCTGTAGGCGTGCCCTTTGATGTGGAAATGCCCAAACTCACCGACACCACACCCAATGGAATGACTTGGGTCATCATCGTAATTCTGGTGGGCGCAGTAATCTCTATAATCGCAGCGAAAGGATACAATACCGTTTCTAAAATGGCCAATTGGATGTCGCCTATTGTGGTACTGGCATTCTTGGCGGCAGGCATCGTAGCCCTAGGGCAATTAGGCGTTTCCTCTTTTACTGAGTTCTGGGCCATTTGGGGAGAAGGGGCTGATCCATTCCCGGGACAAATAAAATTTACCTTTTGGCATGTATTGATCTGGTCATGGTTCTGCAATGCAGCCATGCACATAGGCATGTCAGATCTATCCGTTTTCAGGTATGCCAAGTCAGCCAAGTCAGGTTGGACCACAGCAGCAGGCATGTACATCGGTCATTATATGGCCTGGATAGCCGCAGCTTTATTGTATGCAGTTTACTTAAAATCACCAGAAGCATTGTCGTTTTTATCGCAAGGTGAAGCACCGCCAGTAGCACCGGGTCCATTGGCTTATAATGCTTTGGGCGTATTCGGAATTATCGCAGTGGTATTGGCTGGTTGGACCACCGCTAATCCTACTATCTACAGGGCGGGTTTGGCATTTCAAGCCATCTTGCCAAAAGTATCTAGGTTTTGGGTTACTATTATTGCTGGAGCCATCGCTACCATTGCAGGGCTGTTTCCTGCCTTTGCTATGAAACTGCTTGGTTTTGTAGCGCTTTATGGCTTTGTTTTAGCTCCAGTGGGAGCCATTATTGTATTTGAACACCTGTTTGCCAAGAGGTTCGGCATCCAAACCTTTTATGCTGAAAAAACAGGGACACAATTCAATTGGGCGGTGATGTTGGCATGGTTAATCTCTGTTGGTGGCTTCTATCTAGTATCTGTTCAATATGAAATCTTCTTGTCATTTGTCACCTTACCTGCATGGTTGGCTTGTGGTCTACTGTACCTTTTCATTAGTAAAAGGATGCAGGCCAAATAATAAATTTAGAATGTGTAATAAGAAATTTATGAAACGATTACTATTAATCCCCCTGCTGTTACTCATTGGGTTTGCTTCCAACGGCCAAGAGTCATTGGAATTAGAAGACATTTATAAGAATGGGACCTATGGTCAAAAGGGTTATGGCCCTGTCAGGTGGATGAAGGATGATAAAGGATATTCCACCCTAGAAGCGAATTCTGATGTTGGAGGTAGGGATATCATCAGGTACGAAGCAAACTCTGGAAAAAGATCGGTACTTGTTTCAGCCAAAACATTAATCCCTCATGGCGAAACAGCACCGCTTTCAATAAGAAACTACGAATGGTCTGCAGACAATTCAAAGCTCTTGGTTTTCACCAATACAAGAAGGGTTTGGAGGCGCCATACCCGAGGGGATTATTGGGTGCTCGACATGAACACAGGAAATTTGACCCAACTGGGCAAGACAGTAGAGCGAACCACCATGATGTTTGGAAAGTTCTCACCAGACGCTACAAGATTGGCTTATGTTAGCAAAAACAATATTTATGTAGAAGATATACAATCGAATGAAGTTACCCAACTGACCTTTGATGGCAGCGCTTCCATCGTCAATGGCACCTTTGACTGGGTGTACGAAGAAGAACTGTCCTGTAGAGATGGTTTCAGATGGTCTCCTGACGGAGAGCAAATTGCCTACTGGCGTTCGGATACTGAAGGCACTGGTACCTTCTATATGATCAACAATGTGGATTCAATTTATTCAACACTAATCCCGCTGCCTTATCCAAAGGTGGGTACTCAGAATTCATCTGTAAAGGTGGGTGTTGTGAGTGCTTTAGGAGGTCAGACGAAATGGTTTGATGTGCCTGGTGATCCACGCAACAACTATTTGGCCAGAATGGAATTTATCCCAAAGTCAAATGAGGTGATGATTCAGCAATTGAACCGAAAGCAGAATACCAATACGGTTTGGGTAGGAGATACCAAGACCATGGAGTTAGACAATATCTTCACCGACAAGGACGATGCTTGGTTAGACATCCATGACAACATCATGTGGCTGGAGAATGAAAAGTATTTCACTTGGACCAGTGAAAAAGATGGCTGGTTGCACCTTTACAAGGTGTCCAGAGATGGGAAGGAATGGAGTACCATTACAAGAGGAGAAATTGATGTAGTGAGAATCAACTGCATTGACCCTAAAGGAGGATATGTGTATTATATCGCTTCTCCAGAAAATTTCACACAACGCTACCTGTACAGAAGCAAAATTGACGGAAGTGCTGCTCCTGAAAGAGTAAGTCCTGCGGACCAGTCCGGACAGCATGCTTATCAGATTTCAGCAAATGCTAAATTTGCGATTCACACTTTTCAGAACTCCAAAACGCCCAATAAGATTTCGCTGATCAACCTTCAAAAGCATAAATCGCTGAGGGAATTAGAGGATAATCAAGAACTGGTAGACAAAGTGGATGCTTTAGGGCTTACCCAAAAGGAATTCATCAAAATTGATATTGGTGACGTAGTTTTAGACGCTTGGATGATCAAACCAGCTAATTTTAATCCTTCTAACAAGTACCCAATTATCTTTTACGTATATGGAGAACCTGCTGGATCTACCGTGCAAGATGCATGGCAAGGCGGAGACCTCTGGCATCAATATCTTGCGCAACAAGGAAATGTTGTGGTAAGTATTGACAACCGTGGCACAAAAACTCCTAGAGGAAGAGATTGGAGAAAATCTATCTATGGTCAGATAGGCATGCTAGCGGCCGACGACCAGGCAGCCGCTGCCAAAAAACTGTTCAGTACCTACAGCTTTATCGATACAGATAGGGTAGGAATGCATGGATGGAGTGGTGGTGGTCAGATGACGATGAATTGTTTGTTTAAATACCCAGAGATCTATAAATCTGGTTTGGCAGTTTCATTCGTGGCCGACCA
>Ga0209223_10000436_pt1 | contig 48348 bp, 55 predicted proteins | sample COG_06_FD_184750 | JGI IMG/M metagenome (GOLD analysis project Ga0209223, IMG submission 184750) | Pelagic Microbial community sample from North Sea - COGITO 998_met_06 (SPAdes) (version 2) | ecosystem: Environmental > Aquatic > Marine > Neritic zone/Coastal water | place: Helgoland, sampling... | reverse complement strand
CAGAGCTGAACTTGATACTGATTATCAGCTATTAGTGACAACACAAAACGGGAATGAATATCAATCTGAAGTTACACAACTAAGAAGTGATACATCTAACATTGAAAACTTATATGCTGTTAGAGAAATCAATGATGATGGCGTAGATGGAGTAAGCATTTATCTTGATAGTTTTGACCCTAGTGGCAATTCGATATATTATACTTTAGATATCCAAGAAACTTACCAAATCATTGTTCCTTTATGGGTTAAAGATGGATTTCATATAACTAGTCAAGATCCATTCTTGTTTAATATTGGGCCTAGAACTCAAGAAGAAAGAGTTTGCTATAATACTATAAATGCTAAAGGAAGATTAGTTACTAATACTAGTCTTCTGTCTGAAGATAGAATTTCTAGATTTCTAGTTAAGTTTATTCCTTTTAATGATATTCGACTTAACAGTCGTTATAGTATACTTGTTAAGCAATATACTAATACAAAAAGAGCCTATGATTTTCATGAAACTTTGACTGATTTATCATCAAGTGGAAGTATATTTTCTCCTGTACAACCTGGATTTGTTGCTGGAAATATTGTTTCAGTAAACAACCCTAATGAAAGAGTCCTTGGTTTTTTTGAAGTTGCTTCCATTAGAGAAGAAAGAATGTTTTTTAATGCAGAAGATTTTTATCCAGAAGGGTTTGATTGGAATTGTAGAGTTGGACTTCCTCCTGAAACAACTATACCTCTTTCTACTTTAATAAGGACAAGAAAAGTTTCTTATTTTAGTGGTAGTGGAGGTGCTGGTTCACCTATTGAAGTTGTATTTAGGCGTTGTGGCGATTGTACTAAATCAGGAAGTAATATTAAACCTAATTTTTGGATTGATTAGAATGAAAAAAACAATATTTTACATATCATTTTTAACTATCTCATTTATAACGAACAGTTGTGTTGAAGAATTTAACACTGCTTCTAGTGAATTTGAAGATACAATTGTTATAGAAGCTACCTTAACAGATCAGTTAACTTTTCAAAAAGTTCTTTTAACTAGAACTTTTAAGCTTGAAGATACTCAGAATCAGCAAGAAAAAGAATCTGGAGCAACTGTTAGAATAGTTTCTAATACTACAACATATACTTTTAGTGAAACAATTTCGGGAACTTATATATCAGACATGCAATTTAGAGCTGAAATTGATACAGATTATCAATTATTAGTAACAACACAAGATGGAAATGAATATCAGTCAGAAGTTACTCAGCTAAGAAGTGAAACATCTAACATTGAAAACATCTATGCTGTTAGTGAAGTCAATGACGATGGTGTAGAAGGAATAAGTATATACCTAGATAGCTATGACCCTAGCGGTAATTCTCGATACTATACATTTGGTACCCAAGAAACATACCAAATCATTGCTCCTTTTTGGAAACCCCATGAGCTAGTTGTAATTAATGAAGATCCATTTGAAATGATATTTCGAGACAGAATAGAAGAAGCCAGAGTTTGTTATAATACTATTAATTCTAATGGAAGATTGGCCACCAATACTAATCTTTTGGAGGAAGATCGAATTTCTAGGTTTTTAATCAAATTTATCCCTAATGATGACATTAGGTTTAATAGTCGATATAGCATCCTTGTCAAACAGTATGTAAATACTGAACAAACCTATAATTTTTACGAAACGATTAATGAATTGTCTAGTTTGGGTAGTATCTTTTCCCCTGTACAACCGGGTTTTGTTGCTGGAAATATTATTTCAGTAAATAATCCTAATGAAAGAGTTATTGGTTTTTTTGAAGTTACCTCCATTAGGGAGGAAAGACTGTTTTTTAATAGAGATGATTTTTTTATTGAGAGATTTAGTGGATGGGGACCAGATTGTATTCCACTTGAGTTAGGTGTAGACGAATTACCATTTTCGCTTGTGGAGCATTTACTACTTGATCAAGTGCTTGGTTATTTATGGGAAACTGATCCTCCTTATCTTTGGCCAACTCACGTAGTATGGAAACCCTGTGGTGACTGTAGGGTTTTTGGAAGTAATATTAGACCTAATTTTTGGATTGATTAAATATTAAATATTAAATATGAAAAATATAGCTTTACTACTTATTATTGTTTTTGGAATACACTCAAAAAGTTATGCCCAACAATCAAGTAACAATGATCTTTATTATAAGATACCTCAAGAAAAGATTTTTTTACATTATAATTCTTCTTTTCTTCTTTCTGGAGAAAAATTATTATACAAAATCTATTGTATCAATTTAAAAACAAAAAAATTAAGTAATCTTAGTAAAATTGCATATGTTGAATTAATTGACAGTAATGGCAAAGTTCATTTTAAACATAAAATAAGGTTAAATACTGGTTTAGGTCAAGGAGACTTTTTTATTCCAACATCATTATTATCAGGAAACTATAAGTTAATTGCTTATACCAAATGGATGAAAAATGGTGGTAATAATAATTTTTTCCATGGAGACATAAGCTTCTTAAATCCTTTCTCGGATAATTCAGAGATTTTAACAATAAAAAATGATTCTCTAAGCAATCAGAAAAATGAAACTTTAATATCTAATGCTAATTATAAGAATGATATAGTTACAAGCAACTTGCTTTCCCTATCTCTAAATAAAGATCAATTTGGTACTAGAGAAAAAGTATCTCTAACTATAAGTTCACCTAACGGAGAAGCTGCTCACGGAAATTATTCAATTTCAGTACAAAAAATAGATGCTATTCCTCTAACCTCTAGATATACAACCACTACATATCAATCTTTATTTGATGGAAACACTTCAAAGAAAAGAGAATTAACGTCATTAGTAACTCCAGAATTTAGAGGAGAGATAATTTCAGGAACTGTAATAGATAAAATATCTAATAGAGGAGTTTCTAACATTCCTATTTCGCTTTCAATTCCTGGAGAAAATTATATTTTCAAAAATTCAAAAACAGACAATAGTGGAAATTTCCATTTTAATGTTAGTAAAGAATATAATTCATCAACTGCGCTCATTCAAATAGTTAATGAAAATGGAGGGAATTTTAAAATTATAATGAATGAAGATATTCCTGTTGACTATAAAAATCTTGAGTTCAAAAAATTTGAGTTAAGTGAAAAAACAAAAAATTTGATTATTGAAAGAAGTATCAATAATCAGATTGAAAATGCGTATAATGTCTTAAAACAAGATTCTTTAATTTCATATAACAATGCAGATAAATTTTATCCTTCTAATAATTATGAATATGTTTTAGATGATTATAAAAGATTTAAGACATTAAGTGAAACGATGAAGGAGATCATAGAGCATCTTTACTATACAAAAGAAGGCGATCAATATTCTATTCGCATAAGAGGTTTTGATTTTTTATCTAAAGAAAGTAAGCCACTAATATTGGTAGATGGAATCTTAATTTTAGATCACAATGAAATTATAGATTTAAATACTGAAAAAGTTAAAAAAATAACTGTTGTAAAAGAAAATTATGTCTATGGAACAAAAGCTTTTAATGGTGTTATAGCTATAGAAACTTTTGAAGGTGATTATCAAAGTTTAAAAAACACAGATTATATTAAAAACATTAGTCTTTTTAAACCATTGGTTCCTAAAAAATATTTTAATACAATATATGACGAAAAATTAGATAGGATTCCTGATTTAAGGCGTCAATTATTTTGGAAACCAAACGTTGTGTTAAATGAAACTATAGCTCCTATTATTTTTTACACTTCGGATGATAAAGGCCTTTATGAAATAAATTTAGAAGGTTTTACAAATGATGGGAGACCTATATCTATAAAAACACTCTTTTCTGTCAAATAAAAAAATTTCCCATGAAGAAAACAACTTATCCAATATTATTGTTACTTGTTCTTGTTATAACTAATAGTTGTATTGAAGAGTTCAATGCTGGAACTAATGAATTTGAGGATGTTATTGTTATAGAAGCCTCTTTGACCAACGAGTTTAAACATCAGAAAGTTATTTTATCTAGAACTTATAAGTTCGAAGAAAATCAACCTGAAGCAGAATCTGGAGCTATAATTCAGATTACTTCAAGTTCAAACAACACCTATACTTTTCAAGAAACGGAACCTGGCGTTTATCTATCCGATATTCAATTTAGCGCTCTACCGAATATTGATTATCAATTAAATGTTGCTACTAGTAATGGGAGAGAATATACATCTCAACCTACTAAACTGACAAGTAGCTCCTCTAACATAGAAAACGTGTATGCGACAAGAGAGGTCAATGAAGAGGGAGTAGACGGAATACGAATTTATATAGATAGCTTTGACCCTACTAATAGCTCTCAATATTATAGCTATAGTTTTGAAGAAACCTATCAAATTATAGCACCTTACTGGAAGTCAGATCAGCTTGTTTTAGTTCCAGCAACAGCCACAACACCTCTAACTTTCGCGGTTGTTCCGAGAACTCAAGAAGAAAGAGTATGTTATGTAACTCTTAATTCTCAAGGAAGATTAATAACAAAATCGGATCTCCTTACTGAAGATCGGGTCTCTAATTTTTTTGTAAAATCCTTCCCTGTCGATGACATTCGAAATAGTAGTCGTTACAGTATCATAGTTAAACAATATACATTGTCTGCTGAATCCTATAATTTTCATAAAACGTTGAACGACTTTTCAAATTCTGAAAGTTTATTTTCTCAAAATCAACCAGGGTTTGTAGCTGGTAATATTTTTTCAGGTAACAATCCAAATGAAAAAGTATTAGGCTTTTTTGAAGTTTCTTCAGTTGCACAACAAAGAATCTTTTTCAATCGATCAGATTATATAACTGATCAATATCCTTGGGAGGATTGTGAACCCTATGTAGCATCTACCCCCCCTTTAACTACTTTAATTCGCACAAACAAAGTCTCATGGTTCCAGGGAATTCCCTCTGATCCGGAGCCTATTCTTGTAGTAAATAGAAAATGTGGTGATTGTACTGAATTTGGCTCTAATATTAGACCCAGCTTTTGGATAGATTAATCTAAAATCTAACCCTCTACCTCTAAGCAAAATAAATGTAAACCCCAATAACAATTATACAGATTGCAATACCTGTTTTTTAGTGTATTTCCATGGTGTTATATCACCCGTTTAGTGTACTCTTGAACATAATCTTCTTATCTAGGTTTTAATTTCCCTATGATTAACATGATGATTACATTTAATGCAAACAAAATAGCCATCACATCTAAAAAGTGTGGATACGCTTGTGCTTCAACCAATGCTAAAACAGCTTCCTCTATAATTCCTGATGATTTGGCAGCCTCTAATGCTTTATTTACAAAATAAGGCTGCATAAAAAACTGACTGGTGATATAAAGTATACATCCAGAAACCAATCCTATTTTTGCTGCAATTGCTGGAACTCGTTTTGTTAGATAACCAACGACAATAATGGTTAAGATTGGATCCCATTGATTTCTTGTAAATAATCGAACAAACTTCCTGCTTTTGCTATTAACGGCGTTATAAGCATGGATGCTATCGCTAGTGTAACTCCAAATTTTTTACCATATTTCACCACAGTTTTTTCGTCTGCTTCTTTATTAATATGTTGTTTATAAACATGAATTACAAAAGACGGAGGAAATAAAAAAACATTAATCTCTAATTAAACTGATTGATATCATTTCACCACTATGCAGAATCAACTAATTTTAGTTTTCTTAAAATCAGAAAAACCATGAAAGTTCTTGTATATAGCGCTAAAGATTTTGAAATTCCTTATTTAGTAGAAGCGAATAGCAAGAAGCATAAATTGACTTTCATCAAGGACAGTCTATCTTCTGAAACAGCAATAAAAAGTATTGGTTATGAAGCTATTTCTATCTTTTCTGCTGATGTAGCATCTATGATTATAATTGAAAAACTGAAGGATTTTGGTGTGAAGTATATTACTTTGCGCTCAGTCGGTTATGATAATGTAAACCTTAAAGTAGCTTCTAAATTGGGTATACGAGTGGCTAATGTACCAGCATATTCACCCTATGCCATAGCCGAACATGCTGTAAGTTTATTGCTGGCACTTAACAGAAGACTTATAGTATCTAATCAACGAGTTAAACACTTTAATTTTGATTTAAATCACCTTATTGGGTTTGATTTAAACAATAAAACCATTGGAATCATTGGAACAGGAAACATAGGCTCAGTAATGATAAAAATAATGTATGGCTTTGGATGTAAATTATTAGCATATGATATTGATGAAAATGAAGAATTAATTAAAAAATATGACGTTAAATATCTGCCTTTAGAAGATCTCTCTAAACAAGCAGATATCATTTCACTACATGTTCCATTAAACAAGAGTACTCATCATTTAATCAATAAGCATTTAATTAAACAAATGAAACCAGGAGTTACTATTATTAATACCGCAAGAGGCTCAGTAATAAACACAAAAGATGTTATTGATGGTTTAAGAAATAAAACTATTGGGGGATTAGGGATCGATGTCTATGAAAACGAAAAAGGTGTCTTTTTTAAAGATCATACTCAAGATATTATAACAGATGAAATGCTTATTCAATTAAACTCGATGCCAAATGTATTAATTACTGGACATCATGCTTTTTTAACAAAGGAAGCATTAACCAAAATTGCAGAGACGACTATTTATAATTTAGATTACTGGAATGAAGATAGAGAAACAGAAAATGAACTAACTGAAGTTAATTAGGTATCACTTTTTATTGTAACCGTAAATATCTCTTAAAACAACATTCTCTCCATTCATATCCTTAATATTTAAATCATATCTAATATTTATTTTAGTATCAAGAGGAGCATAATAATAAATAACCCATGCATCTCCCTCTTTAGTTCCAATGCAACCATGTGAATATACTTTCCCTAACGTAATAGGATTTGTTGTTGGATGAATTAATTGTCCGTCTCGTGAACCATTAATCTCAGTTTCTATAAAAGGAATTTGAGGCAATTTAGTAATACTATCATCATCTCTTTTTGTTACAAAATATTGATGATTGTTTACTGGATTAAAGTATTTCGGATACCGATCGTAACTTACTATTGCCCCTTTTCCAATCTTTGTTTTTAGATCTTGAACTCTCCCCGACATTTCTAGATACTTTTTTTCATCTCTTCCAACTCTTACGCTGAATTTAAAAAGCTCTGTAGTATCCTCAATAATACGGAGTTTAAACTCAGGGATATTGATGTCTATTCTTGTTTTCCGAAATGACGTAATGATTTTTTTAGCTAGTACAGAATTAGGTAAAATCAGATTAACTCCTTTGGTTAATACAATCATTTTTTTCTGGTCATAAATAAAAGAGCCTTTTACTTTCTGAATATAATAATCCGTATTTCGTAATGTGTCAATAATCCACGGATTGGCTCTTACCAAGAGGTGTTCTGTTAGAGTGTATGGCGTTAAAGAATCATATTGCAAAACAATTGAATCTAAAAAAGAGAAGTACTTTTCTATTGTAATATCTCTATCTACCTCTATTTTTTTTATTGAATGATTGTTGAATACAACTTTTTCTCTCGTTAAAGAAGTAAATACATTTGTATAACTAACAGTAAAAATTGCTAACAATAGGATAACTACAAAAATCTTTTGACTTTTTTTAATCATCTTATTATTGATCTAATTTTTCAACAACTCGCTTAGAATCATCTCTTTGTCTAATTGCTTTGTGCAAAAAAACCAATCTTCACATTTTAACCCTTCAGTAGATGTCATTCTTTCTTCAGCAATACCACAGGAAGCAGCTGGCGAAATAATAACATCATCACCTGGATTCCAATCTGCAGGTGTAGCAACAGAGAACTTATCTGAAGTTTGCATTGCAATTAAAGCTCTATATATTTCATCAAAATTTCTTCCTAAGCTTAAAGGGTAATAAATTATTGCTCTAATTATTCCTTTTGGATCGATAAAAAACACAGCTCTTACCGCTTGTGTTTTACTTTCTCCTGGTTGAATCATCCCGTATTTTTTAGCAACTTCCATTGTAATATCTTCAATTAAAGGAAACTTAACTTCAATATTTTTCATGCCTTTGAATTCAATTTTTTCTTTAATGGTTCTTAACCATGCGATATGACTATACAAACCATCAATTGAAAGCCCTACCAACTTACAATTGGCTTTGGTGAATTTATTTTCAAGATGTGCAAAAGTCATAAATTCACTTGTGCAAACCGGAGTGAAATCTGCTGGATGACTAAATAATATAACCCATTCTCCAGTAAAATCTGATGGGAAACTCATATCTCCTTGTGTTGTTATTGCTTTAAATTTTGGTGCTTCATCACCAATTCGTGGCATTGATACTATTTGCTCTTGTATAATTTCCATTTTATCTGTTTTTAAATTAATTTTCGTAATACATTTTTCCAATAGCGCAACTTATATAAGAAGAAGCTTTTTTGCCAAAATTGTTCTTTTCACCAACAACGGGATATCCTAATTTTGAAAGAATTTTTGTAACGATGTCTAGGCTACCTGAAGAGACATGTGTAAATGTAACTGAAGCTTCTTCTTGGTTGACAGAGACTTCTAAAACATTTTCCAATTCAGAAAGTTGATTGACTATTGTCTTTTCACAACCTCCACATTTTAAATTCTGTATTTTTAAAGTGGTTTTCATGATTAGTTTTATTTTGTATAGTACAAGTTATGTTTAGTTAAGAAAAGTAGAAATGATAATTATCAGTAAAACAAACATGATTAATATCATTTTACCTTAATTGATTTATAACTTCTTTTACAGCAATTTTAAATAAGCAATCGCATGAAGTTAGAACACTTAGAAGAGCGAGTGAATGATTATAAGGAATCTATTAAAACAGTAGTAGATAAAAAAACACTGTGGAAAACGAATACGAAACAATTAATCATTGACACATTAAAAAATGCTGCAAAACATTATAGCATCGGTTGGAGAGTTCAAGAACTTAACTGGATTTATAATAACGAAGCTGTAAATATTACGTTTGACTCTTTCCCTTCTGATCTTATTGATTGTACAAATAAAATTCCTACATATCAATTCATTCAAGGAGGAGCATTAGTTTTTACACAATCATATAGTGGAGATGTATATATCTTAATACTATTTCCATATGTAGAACAATTGCAAACAGGAAACAATAGCATAGAGCTAGGGTTTTATAATCCCTCCGAGATTACAGAGAAACTTATTGTTGAAAAAGTCGATGAATTTTTAAAAGAAATGATCAAATGGGAAGTTCCATCTTATCGAAATCAATTAGGATTCCAACATAAAGACAATTAAATATTACGTTCATAAAGAGATGTGTTATTATACTCTACATCAACAACTTCAAGGTGTAGCCAATTAAAATTCCCTTTTGGGAGTAACCAACTTACTTCACACTTATTCGGAATTGTAATTCCTTCAAAGGTTTTATAATCAATTATATGGATGAACCATTTTTGAAGTACCGCATCTTCTCCTCCTCCAAAATACCGATTGGCTTCAAAAGAAACTAAATTCCCCTTCTGATTGAATTTAAATATTCCAGAAACTGATATTGATTTGTAAGTAAATATTGCCTTTGCTGACGTTGCATCTATTGATTCCCAATGAATATAATCATTCAAAGCTGCTGAGGGAAACCAACATATTTCACTTAAAAAACGAATCATAGTTCCCGAATTTATTTGCTTATTATTTCCTTCATTAACTACTGGAATAAGTGACACTAATTTGATCAACATTTCTCCTTCTCCGTTCTTCAACTTATCACGACCAACCATGTGAATAAGAGACTTGCTATTCACTTTTGAAAACCAAACAAACGACGGATCTTCAAGATTAAAATATTGTATAGCTTCAAAAGACATCCACTTACTTTGGGGCTTTGTACGCATAGTTCCTTTTTGTTTTAAACGGACGGAAACGATTTTTTCTTTTCCAATCATTCCAGAATTATGCACCCATTTTTGAATAATGTCTGGAAGGTGAATAATATCAGATTCAGTAATGATTAAAATATTTTTAGTTGAAACCTGTTGAAACATTCTTTTTGATTCTTTTTGAACCATTTTATGAAACTGATCATTAGCAAAAGCTGAGATAGCTACTAATAGAATAATTACATTAAGAATTGTTCCAAATTTTGTATCTCTCCATGAAGCTATAATTAATAACTGAGAAATAAATATTGCAAATAAGGCTAGGTAAAACCATTTTCCATTTTTTAAATATGACGCAGAAATAGCAATAAACAAGATCGCAATCACTAACCATACCGCTCCCATAGGTTCTGAGATACCAAGTACTTGTTTATTTACTTCGGTTAAAAAATATGCTCTCACAAACCCCATCAAATGAATTAAACCATGAATTAAGACTATGGAAACAAAAACATATCTCATGATGTATTTTTTATCCCATAAAAGTATGTCTAGTATAAAAATAAGGCAATGATAATTATCAGGTTTAAATGACTTACTAAAACTAAAGAAGCTGAATAAACTTGATTATATATTGAAGTTTATTCAGCTTTTTAACTGTGAAATTTTGAAATAGTATTAAGAGGTTACCTCTTCTTTAGATTTATTATTCATAATTTTTTCAATTAAATCGGGAACCTTCTCAAAGAGTGCTGCTAATCCTTTCGTTTTTCCTGCTGCCAAAAAAGAAATCTCATCTTCTCTACTCACCAAAAATCCAATAGGTTCAATACCCACACCAGCTCCAGCACCCATACCTTCGCCTTTTCTACCTTTAGCTTCTTGACCTTCACCCCCACCAGAACCAAATCCCATACCTACTTTTATAACAGGTACGCACTTAAAATTTCCTAACTCAAATTGCTGTCCAACAACAGTTTCAGTTTTTGCTTCAGACTTCATAAAGTCTGTTATTTTCCCTAATAGTTCATCAAAATGTAATTCCATGATTTTAATTTTTAAAGATTAATAAATGAATTAATTAGATGTATTGGTCTGGTTTGTATTTTCAGTACTAAATGATTTCTCCCTTCAAAATTGATATGAAACCCTCCTACTTTATAATTTAAAAAAGCAAATAAAGGATACAACTTTGCATTGTTTGTAAAATTCCCGGTATCTACATCAACATAAAACTGTTTAATCTTAAATACCTTCAAAAGCTTCATGCCAGCTTTCAATTTTAGCTTCTGTTTTCGTTTTACTGAAGTCTCCTTTTTTACTGTCTCTTTTTTATGAGAGTTTAATTTCTTTTTGAAAGGGTAGAAATAGAAATGAAAGAATAAAAGTTTCATTTTTACTTGTAAAAGCTCTTCTTTATGGCCTTCAAAATTAGCCTTCACCAATCCTTTTAGTTGTATATAATATTGATGTGTATTTGTATTTATATAACCAATTATTGGAACAAATAAAAGATACATGACCAATAGAAGAAACAATACTAATATGACAGTCAATAACATCATTTAATTTTCTGTAAAGTTCGTAGAAAGAAAAATAAGATTCAATGATATTGGTCATATTCGCGATATACTTAAAGGTGGTGTAAAGTAGATTTACAGCTAGAATTACTATTTTATTCCAAGCTACATTTGCCTTTCTCTACCTGTCATTTCATTGACCGTTATTTTGAAAACAACAGGCATATTTTCATCATATATTTTGCTGGAAAATTCACTAATAAAATGAAGGTTTCTTTCTTCTTTTCTTAGAATAAGGTCTTTAATTCCTGCCGAAAATTCATGCAAACTTCCTTTTGCATCACTACCAGAAAGTTCTTCAAAAATTCCATGTACTAAAACTGAAATCCAATTATTGACATTAGTTATTTCAGAGACTTCAAGAGACACTTTATTATTTTTTCTCATCGCCATTGTTTTATGCCCTTCTGTAGAATATCCAATGATTGTATTTTTACCATCAAAAAAATAGGTGCTGGGTACAACATAAGGATTCCCTTTGTAGATATATGCCAAATGACCTATGTAGTTGTTGGCCAAAAAGTTAGAGCATTCTTTTTGATTTAAACTTCTTATCATACTATTCATTTTTATTGTTACAATAAGAACCTAAGTTATCTGAAATACTAAGGAAAAACTATGACATTAATCAGTTGTGAATTTCTATAAGGGTTATTTCAGGTCTCATTCCCAATCTTCCAGGAAACCCCAGCCATCCCAATCCTCTATTTACATATAAATATTGTTTTCCTTGTTGATACAAACCAGCCCAATGTTTGTACTTGAATTTTATGGGACTCCATTGGAAGTTTTTATATTGAAAAGCTGCTTGCATTCCATGTGTGTGACCAGATAGAGTTAATGAAATATCTGTTTTATTTGCTACTTCTTCAATCCAATGAGTGGGATCATGAGATAACAGTATTTTAAACGGAATCATTTTTACCTCTTTAAGAGATTTTTGCAAATCTCCATATTGCTTAAAAGGAGGTTTTCCCCAATTTTCTACACCAACTACAGCAATCTTCTCATTGTTTTCATCAGTAATAATATTAGCCTCATTCATCAATAATTTGAAGTCAATACTGTGATAAAATTGTTTGATTACTTCCAAATTTTCTTTCTTTTCCTCTGGAGAGTTCCATTCGCTATAATCACCATAATCATGATTTCCTAAAATTGAATATTTCCCTTTTTTTGCTTTGAGTTTATTGAATACTTTATCCCACCCATGAAGTTCCCAAGCATAATTATTGACCAGATCTCCAGTAATAAAAATATAATCGGCTTGCAAGGAATTAATTTTTTTAATAGCTCGATCTAAGATGTGATAACGATAATTAAAACTCCCTATATGTATATCAGAAATTTGAACAATCCTCAGTCCATTAAAAGATGTAGGTATATTAGTAAATCTAAGAGTATGAGAATGAATTTTAAAATGATAAAGCGATTTAAAAATTCCATATAGAATAACAAAAAAAGGCAAGAATCCAGATAGCAATCCAATTAGAGGAACAAAAATCAATGATTCTGTTTCTGAAAAGAAATGATTGGTAAAATAAAGTATCGTAATAATAACTACAAAAATAAGTTTGGGAATAAATGACGAAACTGTAAGTCCATATAATGAAGAAATCAATGAATGTTTTCTCATTGGATTTAAACCATCTAGCCTTAATTTTAATACTAGAATGGAACTAATTAACCCCAATGTAAAAGTCCAGAACAGAACATAAATACTTGTTCTAAGAAGATCAGAAATAATTAATTGTGTAATAGATTGTAGCCAATAAAAAGCTAAAACATCTACAAACAAAATGGCAATACATAGGATGATTATAGTGAACAGCGAATAAGTCTTCATTTATAGTTTCTTCTTTAGCCGTCTTTCATCCTTATATGCCCAGTAAATACCCTTTACATCAGAAGCCCAATTCTCATAGAGAAAAATGAGTGTGATTTCTTCGAAAGTCTCTAGCAAACCGATAATTATCATGGTATAAAACAAGTTGTATTCTGGAGAAAAAAACAATGCCCATAAAATAAAAACACTTTGCAGTACAGCGGAGAGTTTTGCCAAATATGTGTGAAATGCAGTAGCTTTTCCATATTTCACGTAAGCAATCACCATTTGCAACAAATAAGGAACAAATACAATAAGTATTAAGATGATATTAGTTTTGATAAAAATGCTTTCAAAAACAAACAAACCAATGAGTCCAACAGCCAATGTTATTTGATCACCAAGCGAATCCAATTGTGATCCTCGTGGACTTATTATATTTAGTTTTCTTGCAAGGTAACCGTCTATGGCATCTGTTAAGTAGCTTATTAATAATAACCAAGTAAAAATTAAGCGTTCATCAAACCAAATTAAGAGCAATAAAAATGGTGCAGCAAAAATACGGTAAAACGAAAACCAATCTGCGATATTGAAGTTTTTAAATGTGAGCATATATTACATCTTTTCTGAGTTATTTATATCAATATTAACTTTAGGAATCTTAATAATCTCTACAGTAGTTGATGCCAAAATAACCTTGCCATTCGTTTTTTCTATCTCTTCCCGAATGCGATCATTTAACATGTGTTTTGTCAGTCTTCTTCTTTTAAAATCTACAATATACCTTAGGTTAAACTGAATCCAATTATCGGTGAGTGTTATTGCCAATGTAGGTTCAACCTGTGCATCTTCAATATAATACTTGTTCACCACTTCGTTCCATTGTGATTTTGATTTGATGGTATATTCAGAAAGTGTATTCATTGCAACCTTAATAACAATTGATTTTGCCAAATCTATGTCAGATCCATATCGTATAGGTAAGTTAAATTCATCCCAAATAAAAGGAAAGTCTTGTGAGTAATTATATACAGGACCTTTGAACACGAATGCATTGCTTAATTTTACAATTCTACCACTGTAATTATCACTACTTACCCATTGACCGATTTCCATCATAGTAGTATAAATACTATCTACATCAATCACATCTCCTTTAATACCATTCATTTCAATTCGATCTCCTGGTTTATAGACTTTAACTAGAAAAATATAGACAGAACCCACAATACTCAGTATTAATTCTTGCAAAGTAAAAGCCATTCCTGCAGTAAACAAACCTATGATAAGTGTAAAATCCTTGATAGTACCTGTAAAATAAGTAACTGCAATAATCACTAACAATACATATCCTAAAATTTCGACCCCTTTTTGAGATTTATACCGTATGACTGAATTTGGTATACTCTTTTTTAATTGTCTTCTTAAAAATCTAACCAAAAAGAGAACTAGTACAACTAAAATTAGAAATTTTATAATGCTCCATAATAAAGGATAGTCTTTTATCCATTGCTTTATATGTTCCATTTTTATTAGTATAAGTTTTTATAAAAATTTAGCTTGTTATTGAGTATTACATTCTGTTCTTGTAGCGTTTCTATTTGTTTCAATAAATTATAAATTACATCTACTCCTTCTAAATTAATCTCAAGATCGTAATGCAAACGAATCATTCTTTCAACTTCTTTTATTTGCGTTTTCGGAATACACAAATTTTCTTGTGTATCAATTATTTCAATTAACTCGAGTTCATGTAGCTGGGTAATAAAGGAAACAGGAACCTTATAGTGTGTGCAAAACTGTTGAACTGAAATTAGATTTGTAATCTCCATGTCATCTTAATTTTGATAATTCTGTAAAAAGTTCTTTTTCTTTGGTTGAAAGGTTTGTTGGTGTTTTTAAATTATATGTGATATACAAATCGCCATATTGCCCTTCTTTCTTATACTTTGGAAAGCCTTTTCCTTTTAATTTCACTTTCGTTCCGTTTTGGGTTTCTGGTTTTACAGTTAATTTTACCTTCCCATCAAAGGTATTTACCATTACCTCTCCTCCTAAAAGAGCTTTATATAAGTCAATATCTGCTGAAGCATATAAATTATCCCCATCTCTTTTGAATGCAGTACTATTTATAATTGAAAATTGAATATATAAGTCGCCTTTTGGACCTCCATTCATACCTTTTCCTCCGTGACCATTTATTTTTACAATTTGTCCATTTTCTATACCTGCAGGAATTGTAATTCGTATCTTTTTATTATTTACTATTAAAGTACGTTTGTGCGTAGAGTACACGTCTTTTAGAGTAAGCTGTAATTCTGTATTAAAATCCTGACCTCTAAATTTAACCTGCTGACCTCTAGCAGAGCCTCCAAACATATTTTCAAAAAAATCTGAAAAATCTTCCTCAGAATACCGTCCCGATTGACCTGTACCTTTTGAATATTGTTCTTGTTGTTTGGCTTTCTCATATTCTTCAGCATGTTCCCAATGCTCTCCATACTGATCGTATTTTTTGCGATTATCAGAATTACTCAATACTTCATTGGCTTCATTTATTTCTTTGAACTTTTTTTCGGCAACTTTATCATTTGGATTTAAATCAGGATGGTATTTTCGCGCCAATTTTCGATAGGCTTTTTTTATATCCTTGTCAGTAGCCTTTTTAGACAACCCTAATATTTTATAATAATCAATAAATGCCATTATGCTTTATTATGGGTTTTGATATAATTCTTTAGTATTTGTTTCAGAGTATCTAAATAATCTTCCATAAGCTCTATACTCATAATGGGATGTTCTACTGAATCCATTGTTAGAGGGTTTTCATCTAAAACGGCATACAATTCAGGATAATTATTTTCAATATTGCTTGTAATTTTTATTATTTGAGTTATAATATTTTGTAAAGTATTCATAAAGTTACTTAATTATATTTCCAGATAAACTTTGGCTGTTGTTGTTCAAGTATATCTTTTAATTTGCCATAAATTATATATCTAATTATTTTTAATGATTCAGCAAAACAAGAGATATCTTCTTCAAAGGACTCTTGCTGACCTCTCAGTACGTGATTTTTTTCATAATAAGACTCATCAATAATTTCTATAATCCATAACAAATGGTTTCGAAGATGTTTAAGCATATTCTTACCTCTGTTTTTTAACTCCTTACTCTCTAATTGTAATTCTTTAATTATATCAAAGTTTTCATAAATAAGAAGCTTAACCAAATAAGTCTCTATTAGTTGCTCTAAAAACTGTATTTCTAAAAGGTAAAGTTCAAAATCATTTTTCCAACTTTCAGTTAACAAATACAATTCTTCCCAAGTGGCTTCTTGAATGTAATTTCCTTTAGGTCTGCTTCTATAATTACTCATAACTATGGGTTTGAATGCTAAAAGTAATTGGAAATTAAGCTATTGGAAATGACGAATATCATAAACTGAAAAGCTAAATAATAATTTTACCGTCACCCATTTGTATAATTCTATCCGTTTTATTAGCAAAATCCTGGTCATGAGTCACCACCAAAAGAGATAAACCTTGCTCGTCACTTAGTTGTTTAAAAATGTTAAAGACGTTTTCTGCATTATGGCTATCTAAATTTCCTGTAGGTTCATCACCCATAATGATCGATGGGTTATTAATGAGTGCTCTTGCGATAGCAACGCGTTGTTTTTCGCCTCCAGAAATTCTAGACGCCCGTTTTTTAGCTAAATGATCTATATTGAGGGTTCTCAATTTTTCTATAGCATCGTATTCAATTTCTTCTAATGGTTTTTCAGCCAACTTTTTTGCAGGTAACATCACGTTTTCTAATACGGAAAATTCTGAAAGTAAATAATGAAACTGAAATACAAAACCAATATGTTTATTTCTGATATATGAGAGATAATCTCTACTTTCCCCAGTAATCAATTCATTTTTTAAAAACAACTCTCCTTCATAATCAGTGTCCATTGTAGAGAGAATATAGAGGAGTGTAGATTTTCCACAACCCGATTTTCCCATGATGGAAGCAAATTCTCCCTTATTCACCTGAAAATTAATATCTCTTAAAACGTGAAATAAAACAGGTTTTTTAAAGTACTTATTGATCTGCTTAGCTTCTAATACAACATCCATTTATTGTCCTCTTATAATTCGTACTGGGTCTATTTTCTTCGCTTTTCTTGAAGGCAAATACCCTGCAAGAAAGGTAGAAATCATTGCAAACAAAAACCCAATCAAAAAGAATAAAGGATTCATATTTATAGGATAGGTTTCTACCGTTGGTAACGCTTCTGTTTGAAATGGAATTGTACTTATAAGGCTTGCCAATCCATAACCTATAAGCAACCCTAACACACCTCCAACAAAGCCAATAATCATAGCTTGACTCATGAAAATAAGCTGTACATCTTTACCAGAAAAACCTGTAGCTTTTAGAATGGCAATGTCATTCATTTTCTCATAAATAAGCATGTTCAAAATATTATAAATACCAAAACCTGCTACGATGAGAAGTGTTATTGAAACAGCATAGGTAATTAAATTTCGTATAGTAGTACCCGTTTCAAATTGAGCATTGGCTGTTTTAATATCGATTGCTGTCAATTTAAACTGACGTTCAATTTTTTTTGATAAAGGAAGAGCTTCGTCAATATTGTAAAGTTTCACATTAATGTCGGTAATATAATTCTCAGCCTCTCCTAAAATTTTCTGTGTCGTTTTAAGATTTACAAAGCTTTGAATATTATCAATGTCAGCAATTCCACTTTGATACAAGCCCACAATTTTGAGAGGGAATATATCTCCCTTTATCGTACTTATTTGCACACGGTCTCCAATAGTTAACGACATTTTTTTAGCGATTCCTATTCCCAAAAGAATTCCATTTTCGCTATTGTATAAGTCTTTAGAAGAGCCTTTTACTACATAATCATCAAGGTTAAAAAGAGTAGCTTCTTCAAGAGGATATATTCCTGTTAAATACCCTCCTAACTCTATAGATCCTGCAATGTAAAAAATGGTCGCTTTTATTTGAGGAATTGCACCACGTACATTATCATCTTGGTTCAGGTAGTGAATGATAGGTAGCGCATTGTGAATCTTTTTCTGACTCAATCTTGGCTTGATTGAATGAACTATAGTAAACGTACTCTCTATATTCTTGTATAAGTCTATCGGTTGCTTTTCCGAAGGTTCAATTTCGTTGTAAATGTGAACATGAGGAGTTTGATTTAAAATTAAATCGTCCAACATCTCATTCAGCCCTGTCATAAAACAAACCAGCGTTATATAAGCCCCAATACCAAATGTAACGCCCAAAGCTGCAGTAGATGTTTGCTTTATTTTTGTAAGTAAGTGCGTTTTAGCAATTGTTAATATAACCTTCCAATTTATCATTTCTCAGGTTTATAGATATAAGTGTCTCGAGTAATTCCTGATATAACCTCAGCATATTCCAAATTCAATAAACCTAGTGTTACAGTTATAAATCCTTCATCTGTTTTCACTTGGTTATTCTCTGTTAAATATTCTTTAGGAATTGTTAAAGCATTTTTTTTCTTTGCGATGATAATATTGGCTTCACCTGAAAGCCCTGGATATAGTATTTTAGGGGCTTTATCAAAAATAGCCTCGACTTTAAAAGTTTGATTCCGTTCGTCCTTTTTTGGATAAATTTTAGAAACTTTCCCTGTAAAAATAGCACCATTGTAGGCGTCTAAATTAAGAATGACTTCCATTTGCTTTGAAATCTGGACAATATCGACTTCATCTACTAACATTTCAATCACAAAATGAGTGGAACTTCCAACCAAAGCCAGAGGTTCTACAGTAGATACAATCTCTCCTGGTTCTTTGTATAATGCATAAACTTTTCCCTTTATTTTACTTTTAACTGTAAAGTCACTTGTGTTTATAAGTGAAGTTTGATAGTTGTTTTTTGCCTGTTTTAATGTTGTGATTAATTGATTTTTTGTTTGATTATACTTACTCTTTAAGAGATTTAAATTATTTTCGGATAATTGATAATTCAATTTTTTAGTATCGTACTCTACCTTCGAGCCTATTTTCTGATTCCAGAGATTTTTTTGTCTAAAGAAATTAATGGAATCATTTTTAAAAGTAAGCTTAGCTGAAGCTATTTCATCTTCAATACTATTTAAAACAGTAGCACTTCCTTGGTAGTTTTCTTGAGCCAGAGTTAAAGCCAATCGAGCATTTTCAGTATTGAGTTTCGGAGTATTATTTGTAATTTGAACAAGTACTTGATTCTTTGACACCTCATCTCCTTCTTCAACTAAATTTTTATCAATAATTCCTGCAACAATTGAATATACTTGATACAAACTATCGGGTTGAATAGTGACTGAAGAATAAACAGACTCTATCAACTCTCTCTCTAATGGAAGTATTTTATCTTGTTCTTTTGAACAGGAAAAAAAGATAAATATTAAAAAAAAATACTGAATTAATTTCATACTAATGAGTTAATTTGGCTTGTATTAAAAGATATTCGTTTAGGTTCATTATATCTATAACCCCAATGAGCTCATCGGATTTTACTACAGGAAAAAACGCTTTTGATTCGCCATAAATTAATTCGTATACTTTCTTAAGATCATCATCATCTTTAAGAAGCTTAAATGTAGTTGTCATAATATCTTTCACTAAACAGTTTTCTTTGTTGGAATTCTCTATGATATTTTTATGATAGAGCAGACCTAAGACGACAGACTCTTTCACAACAACAAAATTATTTTCAGTTCCTGATAAAATCGCTTCTATCACTTTATTAATAGTGTCATCAGGGCTAAAAGTAGTGATGTTAGTCATCATAGCTTCCTTAACTTGATGACCTTTAAGTAACATCAGGTGTTGTACCATTTTGTTTTCGCCATAAGCTCCCAAGAAAATAAAAAGAGCAATGAATATGAGAAATGGATTGTAGAGCAAACCAATTATTAAAAATAAAACTGCAAAGAACTGACCAACACTTGCAGCTATTTGGGTTGCTTTTACACGATTCATTTTCATAGCTAATAAAGCCCTTAACACACGTCCTCCATCCATTGGAAAAGCGGGGATCATATTAAAGACAACCAACGCTACGTTTACTAGAAATAAATAGAAAAGAAAATTTTGCATATTAAATCTAACCAGAAAAGAAAATGACTCATCTAAATTTAGATTCATAATATCTTTGATTGGAATTATGAAATATAATAACGTGGCAATTATAACATTTACGATAGGACCAGCTATAGAAACAAGAAATTCTTGTCGTGGGGATTCAGGAATTTTTTCCATACTAGCAATACCACCAATAGGTAATAAAGTGATTTTTTTAGTCCCAATTTTAAAACGCCTGGCCATTAAAGCGTGTCCCAATTCATGCAATACTACACATAGAAAAACTGTAAGAATAAAAGCAACATTATATAAAATACTTTCGGTATCTCCACCTCTCTTTATTTGATCGGAAACAATCCAAATAATTAATAGAAAAAAAGTCCAATGCACTTTAATCTTAATTCCAGCAATACTTCCTAAGCTTAAATTTGCTTTCATTTTATTGAAAATAGTTTTTAGTTTCTAGTTCCTGAACCTTTGCAGCTAGGACAAGTAATAACGTGTACATTTGACTTCTTTATTCATTTTTGTATTTTTTTTAAAGTCCAACTTCCTTTTTTATTCTTAACAGAAACTAATTTCGATGAAAGAAATTTTGATGTAATTTTTGGAGGTATCTTAAGTTTTTCTTTTCTCAAAACTACATTTGTAGGCTTTGTTAAAATATCTTTTATTTCGCCATTAGCATTAATAATTACTTCTAGATAGTTGTAATAAATGACATTCTTTCCTAAAACATTATTGTATCCAGCTTTCTCTTTATTTAATTTCAATACAATGGCAACGTTATTTAGAAAGTTGGTCGCATTTAAAAAAACAGGTTTTATAACTGTTTTTCCAGATGTATTTATATATCCAAAATAAGATATCTCATTTTCTTTTTTTATAATTATACATCGATCGCTCTTAAAAACAGGATATTCGCCGTCTGTAGTTTTGGTTGTGACTAAATCATTTCTAAAGTCTATAACAATATCACCTTTTCCATTTATGAAAGCCCATTGATTATCTTTTTTTACAGCTGCTAATCCATCATTAAAAGGAGAAATATAATCAAAGGATTCAGTAGTTTGAGCAAATCCTAAAAAAGGTATAAAAGCTATCGTAACAAGTAATATTATTGCTCGTTTCATGGTTGAATTGTTTTACAGTTAATACTTCAAAGTTATGGTTGTAAACTTTCCTATAAAATGATATAAATCATAAAAAAGAGGCTCTACATGTGGTTTTTTACAGCATGAATGAGGTCTTGTTTCTGAAGTAGTCCTGAATGTCGCCAAACTTGTTTGCCCTTTTTAAAAAGTAACATCGTAGGCAGTCCTTTTACTTGATAAGTATTTGCAGATATTGGGTTTTTATCAACATTAATCTTTACAATCTTTATAGTCTCTCCAAGTTCTTCTTTTACTTCTTTCAATATTTTACCTAACATTTTACATGGACCGCACCAATCTGCAAAAAAATCAACTAAAACAATGGGGTTTGAATTGATAATACTATTAAAATTATTTTTCATTACTCATGTTTTTTATAACGTTTTCTAGTTTACTACTCACTTCTTCTGCAATATCTTTTAGCTGATTGTTTTTTACCGATTGCATAGATACTAAAGGGTTTATAGCTGAAATTTCAATAGTATTGGAGGAAAGTTCTTGTACAATAATGTTGCAAGGTAGCATCGTCCCTATTTTATCTTCTGTTTGCAACGCTTTGTATGCAAAAGACGGATTACATGCTCCTAATATGGTGTATTTTTTAAAATCAACATCTAACTTATTCTTTAGTGTCTGTTGTATATCAATAGTTGTTAGCACTCCAAAACCTTCATTTTTTAATTCTACTATTATTCTATCTATAGTAGTTTCAAAACTTCCTTTGATAGTGGTTGTAAAATAATAACTCATAATGGTGTGTTTTTTAAATCAAGATTAAGTTTTGCAAGCATAATTAGTTCAGATTTATTTTTTCCAGCAAAAGAAGCTGCAATTTTCCCTGCTGTTTTCATGATTAAATTATTCAGTTGGTCTGTAAAAAAATATGGATGTTCATTTTTGTACTCAATAAACTCTTTGTAACATACATAAGCGTCTAATTCCTTTAATTTTAACCACTCGAAAACAAACTCAATTTGATGAGCTGCATCTGTTTCATATTCATCCTCACTTCCATCTACGACTAACCATTCTTCTTTCACTATACTTTTTAGTATATAAAACTCATCTTCGTGAACTGTTTTATCACTTGCAGCAATAGCGTAAAACAATTTGGCTATATTTTGGTAAAATTTAGCATTTAGTTTTTTATACATCACTTCAAATTTTATTTATGTAAAAGTATTGTTCATAACCTACGTTAAGAATGATATATATCAGTAAAATGTATTTTCGTATCTTTAACTAATTTCTTTCTTAAACACTTAACCCCCAAAAAAATGTTTAAAGAATACCAAGATATTTTCAATCTCCTTTTAGGAACTATTTCTGAAGGTGTCATTGTAGTTGATAAGCATCAGATTATCATAGAAGCTAATGAATCTGCCAAGCGTATGTTCGGATATGATAAAGATCAACTTCTAGAACAACCTCTAAACATCTTAATTCCTGAAAATCATCATGTTGAGCATAGTACTCATTTCAAAGGCTTTTTAAAAGAAAACAAACGCCGTCAGATGGGACAAGGGCGTGATATTTTTGGACTTAGAAAAGATGGAAGTGTTTTTCCTTTGGAAGCTGGGTTAAATCCTTTTATTCTTTACGGTAAAAATTATGTCATGGTGCTAGTTATAGACATTACCCTTCGTAAAAAACAAGAGCAAAAAATTAAAAAGTTAAATACCGAGTTAGAAGAAAAAGTTGAGCAAAGAACGGAAGAATTAAAAACAGCTCTTTATAAGCTTAAAGCTTTAAATATTGAGCTTGATCTTGAAAACAAAAAGCGGATACAAGCAGAAGAAGAAGTAAATACAGCTCTTATAAAAGAACGAGAGCTTAACGAATTAAAAACTAAATTTCTATCTCTTGTCTCGCATGAATTTAAAACTCCTTTAAGTGGTATTTTAACTTCTACAATACTATTAAGTAAATATGAATTGACAGAGCAACAGGAAAAAAGAGATAAGCATATTAAGATTATTACTAATAAAGTCCATTATTTGAATAATATTTTGAATGATTTTTTATCTGTAGAAAAATTAGAAACAGGGAAAATTAGATATACCCCAGCAACATTTAAGTTGAGTAAGGTGGTTAATGAAGTGGTTTACAATGCTAATATGTTATTAAAAGACGGTCAAAAAATTAGTTATCCCGAAGACATTGATGATTTTTCTTTGTATCAAGATGAAAAAATTGTGGAACTGACTTTGTTTAACTTAGTCCATAATGCTATAAAATATTCATCTGAGAATACCACCATAGATATTCGTATAACTCAAGATGATTCAGAAACTATATTCGAAGTAAAAGATAATGGAATTGGGATTCCTGAAAAAGATCAAAAAAATATATTCAATCGTTATTTTAGAGCAGAAAATGTTTTACTTACTCAAGGTACTGGAATTGGACTTAACATTGTAAAAAATCATGTCGAAAATTTAGGAGGCTCTATATGCTTTACAAGTAAGGAAAATGTAGGAACTACATTTTCAATTATAATTCCTAACAAAGCTAAATCATGAAAAAAATACTACTCATAGAAGATGATACTGTTTTAAGAGAGAATACGGCTGAACTATTAGAGCTTTCTAACTATGAAGTTATTACAGCATCTAATGGAAAGATTGGTATAGAACTGGCTTTAAAAGAGACTCCAGATATTGTAGTTTGCGACATTATGATGCCTGAACTAAATGGATATGGTGTTCTTGAATCTTTGGCGAAGAATAATAATACAAAGTATATCCCTTTTATTTTTTTATCAGCAAAAACTGAACGTAAAGATGTGAGAAAAGGAATGGATTTAGGAGCTGATGATTATATCACGAAACCTTTTAGTGAAGATGAACTTGTTAGCGCTATAGAAAGCCGCTTAGCGAAGGCTGCGATCTTAAAAGATGAAAGAAATAGGAAAAACAATACAAATGAAAAAGATGAAATAAGAACGCTTAATGACTTAAAGAATTTTTTTGACGACAACGGAAAAGTTTTTATTTTTAGAAAAGATGAGATTATTTATAAAGAAGGTCATAATTCAAATTTTATTTTTTTAATCCTAAAAGGAGTAGCAAAGTGTTATAAATTAGATGATCAAGGAAAAGAACTTACTACTGGATTACATAAGGAGGATGATTTATTTGGCTATACATCTTTTACTCAAAACATCCCATATCAAGAAACAGCAAGAGCTATAAAAGAGGTAGAATTAGTAGGTATTTCTAAGAGTGAACTTAAAAATGTATTAAGTAATAATCATACAGTAACATTAGAGCTTTTAGAGTTATTAACAGATAATATCACAGGAATAAAAGACCAATTGTTGCAAATGGCATACAGTTCTGTAAATAAAAAAACAGCTTTAACCATCCTTAAGTTTGCAGAAAAATTAAATAGAAAACCCGAAGATCCTATAAAAATTTCTCGTAATGATTTGGCTAGTGTAGCAGGAATTGCAACAGAAACTCTAATAAGAACCATGTCTAACTTTAAAAAACAAGGTCTTATAGAGATTGAAGGTAGAAATATTAAAATACTAGATATTCAAAAGTTACAAAGCATTTACTAAATGATACCCCTTGGATGAAAATATGACGAATATCATATTTTAGAAAACACCTTCCCATTAGATTTGTCTTACAAAGTGGACAATCAATGAAAAACATTTTACTACCAACAGATTTTTCTGATAACTCATGGAATGCCATTGAGTATGCGCTTAATTTTTATGAAAATACGGTTTGTAATTTTCACATACTTCATGTAAGTAAAATAAATCATCTCATCACTCATGAGGCTAGTTATATTGCAAGCAAAGAGATCATTGACGAAGTTTTCATAAAACCAGCAAAAGAACAATTAGAGCAATTACTTAAGCGAATAGTTGATGAGCAAACAAACAATAAAAATCATAAATTCTACACATTAACAGATTACAATTTGTTTATTGATTCTATTCGAAAGTATATAAAAGAAAAAGACATTGATATGATTGTTATGGGAACTAAAGGGGCCTCTGGTTTACAAAAGTATATTATTGGAAGTAACACTGGAGATGTTATTACAAAAGTACAATGTACTACTTTAGTTATCCCAGAAAATGCAAAATACACAACACTTAAAGAGGTTGCTTTTCCAACAGATTTTGTATTGTCTTATGATATTCGAACATTACAGCCTATTTCTGAAACCTTAGAAGAAGAGGGGGCTTCCTTACGGATTGTTCATATAAGTAAAGAAGGAACTCTTTTAAATATTGATCAACAAAACAACAAGGGTTTATTAGAGGATTTATTTCATAATTACAACTACAGCTTTCATACATTAACTAATAAAAAAGTAGAAGATGCGGTGCAATGTTTTGTGGAAAGTAGAGATATAGATATGATAGCTATGGTTGCTAAAAACTTAAACTATTTTCAACAAATATTATTTCACTCAAAAGTTGAAAAAATTAGTTACCATACAAATGTTCCTTTTCTAGTACTACATGAATAAAAACTATATATTATGGAAATTTCAATTTTTTTAGCAAAATTTTGGGGATGGTATCTCATTATTTTCTTTTTAATACTAAGCTTTAATCCAAAACGGACAAGACAAATTTTTAATGATCTAAAAGACGAAAAGTTTCTAATTACATCATCTTTTATATCCATTATCATAGGTCTACTCAATATACTGTTTCATAATATCTGGGAGCCTAACTGGAAACTCATAGTCACTTTAATTGGATGGTTTTCATTATGTATTGGACTATCATTATTTGTATTGCCAAAGCGAACAGTTATGTGGTTAGAGTTTATCAATATTAAATTTGTACAGATTATATATACGCTACTTTTTTTTGTTGGTGTCTTTTTATTAAACATAGCATACGGAATAGTACTTTTTTAAAAAAAATTGAAAAAAAACCCAAAACTGATATATATCATATTTTATTTCTCTTAAGCGATGTAATTTAGTATCATCATTAGAAAACGTTCTTTGAATTACTATAAAACTTTAAAAAATATAGATTTATAAATCGTAAGACTTATAGACTATATATAGAGTTTATAACTATCATTTAATTACCAGCTATTTTCATTAGTTCTTTAGCAATAAAGTTTGTTTTGAAAGTCTGTAGTTAATTAAATGATGAAATTAAACTCATACAGGAAACAGGAAGTTTCGACTTCCTGTTTCTTATAAAGTACACAGGTTTTTGCATTGTAAAATGTTTTACCTGTTATGAAGTGTCAAAACTATTATTTAACCGTAAAGGAGTTTTTAAAATTCCTTATTAGCAATAATTAGGTTTATTTAAAATTACTAAAAGTTAATTGATAAAATTGGGCAACTTCAGGAAACAGGAAGTTTCGACTTCCTGTTTTTTTATAAAAATATTCTGAGAATTAAAATATGCCTTAGTTATCTATATGGTAATCAAGGAGGTCATGAAGAGACTTTAGCTATTATAAAACCTTACCGTTTTTTAATAATTACAAAACTCTTCTGGAACGGGGAGTTTAAACTCCCCGTTATTTTATGAATTTTGTTGAATAGTTCTGTCACTCAAACTGACAGTATTTTGCTTACCCAACAATCCTTTTATTTTAAGTTAAGGATATTTCACAAAGCGGATATCTTAATACACTCAATAATATCTGAGGCAACCATGCTTCTTTGTCCTTTTTCTTTTGCTGCTGTGTCTCCTGCATAACCATGATAATAAGTGCCCATTAAGGCAGCTTCAATAGAGCAATACCTTTGAGCTAATAAACCTGTAATAACTCCAGTTAACACATCTCCACTACCTCCTGTGGCCATTCCAGGATTTCCAGAAGTGTTGAAATAGAGATTTCCTTTACAATCAGATACAGATGTGTGTGCATCTTTCAACACAACGATGCAACGATTTTTAATTGAAAAATGACGTTGTTTTTCAAATCGTTCGTTCGAATTTTTAGAAGTTCCTACAAGTTTGTCAAATTCTTTAATGTGAGGTGTTAAAATTGTATTTTCTGGAATTTTAGAGATTAGATCTAAATTGGCTGAAAGAATATTTAAGGCGTCAGCATCTAAAACTAAAGAAACAGAGGCTTCTTTAAAAAGATTCAAAAGAACATTTGCTGTATTGGAATTCGTTCCTAATCCGGGGCCAATACCAATAGCATCGAATTTTTTTATATTTGGAAGTGAAGAGATGTACTCATCTTTTTCATCTGTGATGCACATCGCTTCAGGAACCGATGCTTGTAAAATTTCATAACCACATCTAGGCACATAACTTGTTAACAAACCCACACCACTTCTCAAACAAGCCTTTGAGGCTAAAATACCTGCACCCATCATTCCATAAGAGCCTACAATCATTAAAGCATGACCGTAACTTCCTTTGTGAGAGTATCGTTTTCTGCGCTTCAGAATATGAGAAATTTCCTTATCCAGCAAATATTGACGAGATTCCTGTCGCTGAATGAAACCTTCATTTAATCCTATATCTACTACTTTCCACCATTGAATGTAATCATTGTTTTCAGGAAAGAAGAATGCCATCTTTGGACGCTGAAAACTAATAGTCATATGAGATTTAATGATAGCTGATGCATTTATAATTTCATCGCAAAATAATCCAGAAGGAATGTCAATAGAATAAATCTTAGATTTTGAAGCATTTATTGCATTAACAACCTGAGCTAAAAAACCTTTTAATCCTTTTTTTAGTCCTGTTCCTAATAGAGCATCAATAATGATATCGAAAGAACTCAATTCAGGAATTTTATCTTCCGACTTTATAATGATAACATCTTTCAATCTTTCAAGGTTGGTTTGACAATCGTTAGACATTGTTTCTTTAAACTGAATTAAAAAAGGAGTTACTTTGTATCCCTTAGAAACCAAGATTCTGGCTACTGCCAATCCGTCACCACCATTATTTCCCACACCACAAACAACTGCAATTTTTTTACCCTTAAGATCTTCTTTTAAAAACTCTTGAGTAAAAGCTTTGGAAGCTCGTTCCATTAAATCAATGGAAGTAGTAGACTCATTCCTTATGGTAAAAAGATCTACTTGTTTAGTTTGTGGAGCAGAGATGATTTTTTTTAGGCCAAACATAAAATAAGAATGTTTACAATAACTAAGTTACGAGTTCTAATCTAAAAATATGGTTATAGCATTCTGCTTCTTCCAGAAGTATTTCATTCTCTATTAGATTTAAGATTTGTTATTAACTGTTTCAGTTTTTGGAATAACCTTATAAAACTTATTAAAAATTAAGCATGCTGTAAGGTCTCCAGTTACATTAACAGCAGTTCTAAACATTCCCAAAACACGGTCTATACCAATAATAACTATTAAACCTTCAATTGGAATTCCAGCACTCTCTAATACGGATGCAAGAATAATAACTCCACCTCCAGGAATAGCTGGTGTTCCTATGGAAGCAGCTACCACAGTAATGGTGATTAGCACTAAGTTTATAACAGATAATTCAATACCGTATGCTTGTGCCATAAATAAAGTAGTCACGCATTGAAATAGAGCAGTTCCATCCATATTAATTGTTGCTCCAACAGGAATAACAAAATCACTAATATTAGAAGATATTCCTAATTTTTCATCTGCTGTTTTCATAGACAATGGCATAACAGCCGCGGAACTAGCAGTAGAAAATGCCAATAGTTGTGGCTCTCGTATGGCACGTAAAAACTTTAGAGGGTTTGTCCTTGTGATTAATAAGATTAAAATTAAATAGAATACTAATAATACAATCAAGCCTAATACAACTACTCCCATATAATAACCCAAGCCTAGGAATATTTTAACCCCTGTTCTTGATAACAAAGCTGCCATTAAACCAAACACAGCATATGGAACAAGCATCATGGCCCATGATACTACAATCATACAAATTTTCTGAATTGCTTCTGTAAAACGAATGATAGGCATGGCTGTTTCCTTTCGTAACTGAGTGATTGCAACACCTATTATTATGGTGAAAATTACAACAGCTAACATTTCACCAGTAAGGAAAGCCTCCAATGGATTATTAGGAATAAGACTAGAAATAGCGTTTGGAATATTTTCAACAAAGTTAGTTTGTTCATTTGGTATTATTTGTTTCTCTCCACTATTTGGAAACCCTCCGCTCATAAAAACATATTGACCAGGTTTCAGAATTAGTGTTATAGTCAGACCAATAATGATAGAAATAGCTGTAGTAAAAACAAAATAGAGCAATAGTTTTAGTCCAAAGGCTTTAAGGTTTCCTGAAGTGTTGCTTACAATTCCTGAAATAATTGATGCAAATATTAGTGGAATCATAATCATTTGTACTAATCTCATAAATATTTGACCAGGTAAGTCAAGCCAATTGGCTAATAGTAAACTAACACTTTCTGAAACCAATCCCATAGATGGATTAAGCAGAACTCCGATTCCAGAGCCTAAAATAAGGCCAATAATTACCTTAAGCCATAAGCGTCCTTTTATAAGACGATCTAAATAAATTGATAAATTATTAAGAGGTGTAAATTCTAGCATGATGTAGTTATGTTATCCAATAGGGAGTTTTGACTTTTTATTTTATAAAAGGCTTATTATTTTGCCCCAATCAAACACTCTTATTTATAATGCCTGATATTGAACAAGATAGTTTAATTGTATTGTAAATTGTTCCAAACTTTTCAATGTTCTTTTTAAGTAGTTGAGTATTTAATTTTTCGTCTTGACTATGAATAGTTAATTCATAAACAAGATTCTCCATCCTTGGTGGATTTTCTAGACGTGTTGCATTCACTGAAAGTGCTGCTTTTTCATAATTAAATTTCATCATTCCTGAAAAACGTTCAACATTTTTAAGAATACACGCAGCAAAAGAACCCAAGAATAATTCGGCGGGATTTGGCAATGTTTCTGATTTATTCGAAGTAGTACCAAATTTAATATTTGATTCATTTATGTGAAGCGATGCCGCTTGGTTTGAATAAGATGTTGCGCTAATATGATAATTCATAATAAAGGGTGTAATTAGTTTAGTCATACTTTTCATATTCCTTATAACAAATATAAAATTGTGAATTATATGTAAATATGATTTTTATCACACTAATAATAATTCATTTTCTTGTGCTGTTTTGGCTTGTTTTTCAGCTTATGGATAACAGCCTATATAGCCAATTACTGAAGTTAGATGAAATTCGTTGTATTGTGTTTGTTAATTAAACTTCTTTACCCTTAAGCATCTTATTCCAATACAAGAAAGGAAGAATGTATTTTTTTAAGACCCAAAGTCTCCAATGCTCCTTAGAAGAATCTCTTATTAACAAACGCTTCAATTTAGGATCTGGGGTGAATTTTTTATCATAATTAAATTCAGCCAATACCATTTTTCCATAGCCTGTAATTAAAGGACAAGAAGAATACCCATCATATTTTTTAGAACTCAACTTCTTATGATTGATCAAGCTTATAATATTATCAGCTACAACAGGCGACTGTTTTCTTATGGCCGCACCTGTTTTTGATGTGGGGACATTAGTAACATCTCCTAAACTAAATATATTAACATACTTTTTATGCTGTAATGTATATGGGTCTACATCTACCCATTTAGTTTTATCAACTAAAGGTGAGTTTTTTATAAAATCTGGGGCTGTATTAGGAGGAACTAGATGTAGCATATCATACTCGATCCCAATTAAATCAAACTTTTTATGAAGTTTAAAATCAGATGGATTAAGTTCTGTATGCGAAGGAGTCACGTTAAACCATGCAATTTTTTTATCACTATCAATTTTCTTTAATTCGTGCTGAAATTTTACACTAATACTTTTTTTATTTATTACTCTTTTAAGTGTTTTGGTTATCTCTGGAACAGAAAAAATAGCATCTCCTGAAGTAGCAAATAAAACTTTTGTTTTCCCTCTCACACCTGACCTTTTAAAGTGTTCTTCTGCTAAATACATAATTTTTTGTGGAGCTCCACCACACTTATAAGGTTTTGGAGGTTGTGTAAATAATGCAGTACCCCCTTTAAAATTGCGAATTACTTCCCATGTATGCTTAGGATTAGTATAGTTACTACAAATTACTCCTTTATCTATAGCTTCAGGCAAACCATCTACCAAAGTAGTATCTAGTTTTAATCCTGGAGCCACCACAAGGTAATCGTATGTGTATGCTCCATGCTCTAATGTATCAACAGAATGTTTTTCAGGATTGAAAGAAATTACTTTGTCCTGTATCCAATCTGCATTTTTAGGAATTACCGAGGCCATCGGCCGTTTGGTTTTTTCATAATTATAAGTCCCTGCTCCCACTAAAGTCCAAGCTGGCTGATACCAATGAGTATCAGATGGTTCTATGATGCCAATTCTTAATTGAGTTTTTTTCCTGAGAAGATTACTCGCAGTCATAATGCCAGCTGTTCCCCCTCCAATAACTAGTACTTGATAGTGTGAATTCATTTTTTTGAGTTTATAGTAATGTTAAAGGGGTTTGATATTCGGAAAGTTTGAATTTATTAGAAGATTTCATGGACTGTATCCCTCCTTCTATATTGATTAATTTCTCAAATCCTTTCGATTTTAAAATAGAAATAAATACCATCGAACGGTAACCACTTCTACAATGCACATAATAGGTTTTATTTTTATCCACCTTATTAATGCTTTCTTCAATATAATCCAAAGGAGCATTAATAGCATTTAGTACATGCTCACTTTCATACTCACTTTCTCGTCTAACATCAAGAATGTTAATTTCATTAAACTCTTGTACTTTCGCTAATTCCTCTGCATTGATAGAATCTATTTTTTTTATTTCTCGACCGGCTTTCTTCCATGCATCAAAACCCCCCTCTAAATAGCCTAGAGAATTATCAAAGCCTATTCTTGCCAAACGAGTAGCAACTTCTTCTTCTCTACCTTTATCTGCAACAATAAGAATAAATTGAGTTATATCAGCAATGGTAGTTCCAACCCAATTAGCTAGACTTCCATCAATACCTATATTATAGGAATTTGGAATAAATCCTTGAGCAAAAACTTCTGCATCTCTTGTGTCAAGAATAGTAGTTTTGGGTTTTTTAGTAAATTTTATAAAAGTTTCAATATTTAATGGTTCTGTTCCTTTTTCAATTACTTTATCAACACTTTCATATCCTTTAATATTCATTAAAACATTTTGCGGAAAATAACGAGGAGGAGGGGTTAACCCTGTTAAAACAGTATCTATAAACTCCTCTTTTGTCATATCTACTCTTAGTGCATAATTAGTTTGTTTTTGATGCCCTAAAGTATCTGTTGTTTCATCACTCATCATTTTACCACAAGCACTTCCTGCTCCATGACCTGGATACACAATAATGTCATCAGATAAAGGCATTATTTTTTCTCTAAGAGAATCAAATAATAGTCCTGCTAATTTTTCTTGTGTTAGCTCAGGAATAACCTTTTGAGCTAAATCTGGCCTACCTACATCTCCAATAAAAAGAGTATCGCCAGTAAACAAAGATGTTTCTTTACCATTTTCATCAATTAATAAATAACAACTACTTTCCATTGTATGTCCAGGAGTATGTATTAATCTTATTGTTGCCTTTCCTAATAAAAATTCTTGTGCATCTTTGCCCACAATAAAATCGAAGCCTGTTTCCATTTCTGTTGGTCCATATATGATATCTGCACCTGTTTTTTTTGCTAAATCTATATGACCAGAAACAAAATCAGCATGAAAGTGCGTTTCAAAAACGTATTTTATTTTTGCATTTCTCTCATTCGCCATATCTATATATTGATCTACCTCTCTTAAAGGGTCAATAACCGCAGCTTCACCATTATTCTCTATATAATAAGCGCCTTGTGCTAAACAGCCTGTGTAAATTTGTTCTACTTTCATTTTATTCTTTGTTTAAATACTACTAACCATTATTTATTACAGCTATAAAATTATATATCTATAGCAGCTAATACAATGATAATTATCAGTCTATGTCTTAATTGTTTTGATTGTCAAGGCATGATAAATATCATTCTACATATTCTTTCGAATACTTAGTTTTGAGCAAAACAATTCAAAAAAATAAACAATGAAAATAAATATTCAATTTATTAATATGCCAACAAGTGAGACAATGGAGGCTTATACATCGAAGAAACTACACGGATTGGGTAAAAAATATGACTCGATAATACATTCAGATGTGTTCTTTAAGAAAGAAAATGATCCTAAAGGTAATGGCAGAGTTTGCGAAATAGAATTAAGTCTTTCGGGTCCGAGATTATTTGCTTCATCTAATGAAAAAAATTATGAACTTGCTGTTAAAAACACCATAAGTGATCTCGAAAAGCAATTAAAGAAGAGAAAAGGAATCATAAAACCTTATTTATAAAGCTTCATTCTAGAAAGCTCTTTTTTAGTCTGATATATATCATAGTTTGTCGATGAATTGAAATGTAACTTTAGATGTCACTTAAAATAGATTTCGCCATGAAAAAAATAGTAATCCCAACTGATTTCTCTCAAATTGCTATGAATGCAATAAAATATGCCATAGAGCTATTCGAACATGATTTTTGTAGGTTCTATATTTTGCATGCTTATCAACAAGATATTTATGAGGGTGATCTTTTAATTACCCGAGAAACACTCAATGAAGTTACTAAAACCGCCAACAAGAATTCTCAAGTACAATTAAAAAAAGCATTGAAACAAATTAAAAAGCTTTCACCAAATCCAAAACATAACTATAAAATTATATCAGCTAATAATATCCTAGTCGATGAAGCAGATAAAGTTGTTGATGAAAGAGATATAGATCTCATTGTTATGGGTACTCACGGAAAAACAAACAATAAAAAATTAACCTTTGGAAGTCATACATTACAAGTTTTAAAGTATGTAAAATGCCCCGTATTAGTTATCCCAGAAAACTATAAATATGTAGAACCAAAAGAAGTTGTTTTTTCTACTGATTTTTCTATGCCTTATCAAAAAAGAGAATTAACCTTTTTAAGCGAACTCCTTTCTGATTGTCAAGCCCAAATAGATATACTTTATGTTTCTGAAATGAAAAATCTATCATTAAGAGAAGAAGACAATAAACATTTTATAAAAGAGAATCTTAGAAACAATAAAATCTCTTTTATTACTGTAGACGGCAAAAATATTGCTGAAACAATTAGCTCATATATAAAAAACCATAATACAGATATGCTAGTAATGATTAATAGGAGACATTCTTTTTTAGAATATATTCTATTTCAAGATACTATAAATAAAATAGGCTTAACTATAGATATTCCTTTTTTAGTATTACAAAATATAAGACGTAACTAACAAAAAAACTAAAATTAAATAAGATGAAAAATATACTTTTGCCTACTGATTTTTCTGATAATTCATGGAATGCAATCCAATATGCACTTGAATTATTTAAAGGTTATAAATGCACTTTTCATTTATTGAACACCTATACTCCAATAATCTATAATATTGAATATTTTGAGACTGGAAGTGCTCAAGCAGGGTTAATTGATTCTATGCAAGAATCATCAAAAAATGGATTAGACAACCTACTCATCAAGATTAATGACCAATTCAAAAATGAGAATCATACATTTAGCAAAATTTCTTCATTTAATACTCTAGTAAGAGAAGTTGAAGAACTTTATCAAGAGAATGCTATCGATTTCATTATTATGGGTACACAAGGTGCTAGCGGTTTAAAAGAAGTGTTATTTGGCTCTAACACAGTCCATATAATTAAAAATGCAAAATGTCCAGTATTGGCTATTCCAAATGATTTTTCTTTTGAATCTCCGCATGAAATCCTATTTCCATCAGATTATGAGGTTGATTTTCAAGACAAACACATTCAACCAATTATAGATTTGGTATCTTCTTATAATGCAAGAATTAACATTTTAAATGCTTCTTATGGTTATGATTTATCAGAAAAGCAAGAGCAAAACAAGCAAAAATTAGAAATCTATTTTAAACATATTGCACATTTATTCCATAGCGTAAGTAATCAAAACGTGACTGAAGCCATTACTAATTTTCAATTAAGAGTTCTTGTTAATCTATTGGTGATGATCAAGAACAAACATTCGTTTTTTGAAAATTTATTTTTTAAATCAACCATCAATCAAATAGGATTTCATTTAAACATTCCTTTTCTAGTAATCCCATCTAAAATCTAGTTTTATTGTATTTATAAACTGAGGAATATCATTGTTGGAAAAATTAAGTTGCCTTAATTTTAGAATCTTAGCTTTAAGACAATCAATATGCAAAAGAAAATATTATTACCTACAGATTTTTCCGATAACGCATGGAATGCTATTATTTATGCGCTAAAGCTCTATGCCAATGAATCATGCAAATTTTACTTGCTTCATTCAATAAAAATGAAAACATCAACAATGTCTAACTTATCAAATAGACTTGTAGATGAAATTAGTAAGAAAGCAATAAAAGACATGTTAGAGTTAAAACAAATGGTAGAAAGAGTGAATTCAAATGCTAGTCATAGTTTTAAAATCATTGTAAGTGAAGGAGACTTAAAAGAGGAAATAGAGTTGGCTATTAAAAGATATCAGATACAAATGATAGTTATGGGAACCAAAGGTGCAAGCGGTGCTAAGGAATTCTTCTTTGGAAGTAATACTGTTAGAGTTATTAGCAAGATGAGACTCTGCCCAGTGTTAACTATTCCAAATCAATTTGATTTTATCGAACCAAAAGAAATTGCTTTTTCAACGGACTTCAATCGCTTTTATGAAGAGAAAGAATTGAGATCATTAAAAGATTTAGTAGACTTGTATAACTCCAAAATAAATATTGTTCACATTAATAATGAAGAACATCTTAATGAAATTCAAGAATACAATTCTAAAATGCTCGAAAGTTATTTAAAAAACTATGAGCATCATTTTTATTGGATTCCAAGTTATACTAAAAAAGCAGAAGACATCAATGATTTTATCAAAGAGCAAAAAATAAACATGCTAGCAATGGTAAACTATAAACATAGCTTTATCGAAAAAATCACAAGAGAGCCTATCATAAAAACCATTGGGTTTCATCCAGTAGTTCCATTTTTAGTTATTCCAGGATAACTGATATATATCATAGCATCTTCAAAAGGACTCAAGTAATTTTATATCAAAGATTTAAAATGTAAAGACATGAGACGAAAGATATTATTACCTACTGATTTTTCAAAAAATGCTTGGCATGCTATAAAGTATGCACTAGAACTCTATAAAAATGATTCTTGTGATTTTTACATTCTAAATGTCTTTTCAATCATTGGAAGTAGCCTAGAAAGCGTAAAAAATCTTGAACCCGGGAGTAAACTATATGAAACTATAAAAGCAAAATCAGAAAGTGGATTAACTAAAACTATGGAAATGTTAACATTACTAAATGTTGATTATTCTAAGCATCATTTTAAAACAATTTCAACATTTAATAACCCATTAGAAGCAATCAAAAACATTGTTGAACAGAAAGATATTGAAATGATTGTGATGGGAACCAAAGGTTCTACAAACTCAAAAAATATTGCTTATGGAAGTACCGCAATTTATGTAATGGAAAAAGTTAGAAACTGCCCTGTAATTGTTGTTCCAGAAAAAGCAAAGCATATTTTACCCAAAGAAATTGTATTTCCTACCAGTTATAAAACACATTACAAAAGACGTGAATTAAACACTTTAGTTGATGTTGCTAAAAAATGTGATGCTAAAATTGCGATACTACACATTTCTAATGAAAAAAAGTTAGATGATAATCAAGAAGAACATAAACAAATGCTTCAAGAAATTTTTGAAGAAGTAGAGTATACTTTTTACGAATTATCAAACTATTCATTAGAGTCTGCAATTAGTATTTTCATTGAGAGTAGAGATAGTGATATGGTAGCATTCATTAACAAAAAGCATTCATTTTTTGGAAGCATTTTGGCGCAACCTCTGGTAAAAGGAATAGGGTTTAACTCAAGAGTCCCTATACTGGTAATGCACGATTTAAGAAATTAAAAATAGAATAAAATGAAAAATATTGGAATTTGGTTAGACAAAGAAAAAGCGCTCATAGTAGCCATCGAAAATGAAAATGAAACCTTGAACACAATACCTTCTAACGTTGAAACCTTTCGTATACATGGAGGGTCAGGCACAAAATTAAAAGGAGGTCCACAAGATGTAGTTCAGGATAGTAAATATTTAGAACGTGAAAAACATCAACTAAAAGCATATTTTAAAAAGATTACTAATAAAATTAAAGACGCAGATGCTTTGGTGATTTTTGGTCCAGCAGAAGCCTGTAAAAAATTTCACAAAGAATTGCTGGAAAATTATCCCAATCTGAGCAAAAAAGTTAAAGAAGTGAGAAAAGCAGATAGTATGACAACAAATCAAACAATTGCTTTGGTAAGAGACTTCTTTAAATCTAATTGAATCACTGCATAATTCTTTTTTTTAAATACTATGAAAAATCAAGATATCGATATTGTAAAATCCTCTGGCCAAAAAGTAAGGTTTTCACTAAACAAATTAAGAAGGTCTTTAAAAAGAACTGGCGCAGATGAGCAAACAATTAATCAGATTATAAATAAAGTTCGAGACGAACTCTATCAAGGAATTTCTACAAAAGAAATCTACAACAGAGCTTTTACTTTACTTAAAAAAAAGAAAAGCTACTTAGCATCTAGGTACAAACTTAAAAAAGCAATTTACGAATTAGGTCCAACAGGTTTTCCGTTTGAACGTTTTGTCAGTGCTATTTTAAAATATTCAGGATATAAAACAGAAGTTGGTCGAATTATGCAAGGGCATTGTGTTACACACGAAATAGATGTTATAGCAGATAAGAACAATAAAACAACAATTATAGAATGTAAATTTCATAGTGAACAAGGCCTTAACTGCAATGTAAAGATTCCACTCTATATACATTCGCGCTATCAGGATGTAAAAACATATTGGAATATAAATCTTAAAAATAAAACACCCCTTACTCAAGGGTGGGTTGTTACAAATACACGGTTTACTGAAGATGCTAAACAATTTGGCAACTGTATGGGACTATACTTATTGAGTTGGGATTATCCAGAAAACGATGGACTAAAAGATAGAATTGACAGGCTGGGTTTATATCCAATTACAGTTTCCACACTTCTTACAAATAGAGAAAAACAGTTTTTATTAAGTAGAGAGGTTGTCCTATGTAGACAGCTCATAGGAGATTCATTTTATCTGGATCATTTAGGTATTTCTGATATTAGAAAGAAAAAAATTTTAAAGGAAATAGAACAATTATGCAATTCCAAAAATTATTAAAATGATAAAATTTGCTAAGATTCATTTTTGGGGTGCAGCTAGTACAGTTACAGGATCAAAAATTCTAATTGATTTGCCAGAGAGAAAAATTTTAATAGACTGCGGAGTTTTTCAAGGACTTAAAGAACTCAGGGAAAACAACTGGAAAGATTTACCTATTGATGCTTCATTGATTGATGTAGTGCTACTTACACACGGCCATTTAGATCATGTAGGATATCTACCTCGGTTGGTAAAACAAGGCTTTCGTGGAAAAATCATTGGAACTGCACCAACTCTGGCAATTGCACAAATCATACTTAAGGATAGTGCCAAGATTCATGAAGAAGAAGCAGAAAAAGCAAACAAAGAAAAGTACACAAAACACAATCCTGCCTTACCTTTTTTCACAATCGAAGAAGCTGAAAAAACAATTCGTTTTTTTGAAGTAGAAATCGAAGAAAAATGGATTAACCTTTCCGAAAACATATCCTATCGTTTTAGATACAATGGCCATATTATTGGAGCTACTTTTATTGAATTAAATATTTATGGAAAACGATTTGTCTTCTCTGGAGACATAGGAAAATCAAATGATTATCTCTTAGATGATCCTAAAAAACCTGAATGGGCAGATTTTTTATTTATTGAGAGTACCTATGGAAATAAACTACATCCTGAAGAAAATATTGAGGAAATATTATCACAATTAATTAAAGAGACTATCTATAAGAAAGGTAATTTAATTATTCCAAGTTTTGCTGTCGAGCGCTTACAAACGTTAATGTATATTCTTTGGAAGTTATATAAAAAAAATAAAATTCCGAATATTCCAATTTTTGTCGATAGTCCAATGGGGAATAATGTTTTAGAAGTTTTTAAACGCTTTTCAAAATGGCATAAACTTCCTGATTCTGAATACCATGCAATGTGCAATCATATAAATATTATAGAATCTTATAGAGAGACGTGGGAAACTATTGATAATAATAGATCAAAAATTATTATAGCGGGAAGTGGAATGGTAACTGGAGGAAGGGTGTTAACATATTTACAGCAACTTATAGATGAACCATCAACAACAATCTTATTAGTTGGCTATCAAGCTGAAGGAACTCGAGGAAGGCAACTACAGGATGGAGTTCATGAAATTCGCATTTTTGGAAAATATTATCCAGTAAAAGCAACCATAAAAACCATTGAGAGTTTATCAGCACATGCAGATCAATACGATCTATTAAACTGGATGAGTTCAATTAAAAATATTCCCGAAAAAGTGTATTTAATTCATGGTGAAGCTACAGCTTTGGACACTTTTCGTGTTAAAGTAAGAGATACATACAATTGGAGTGTTGTGATTCCAAAACTCAATGATATTGAAGAAGTTATGATTTAATAAAGATGATTCTTTTGAAATGAGTCATAACAATTTTTGATATCAGCCGAAATGTTTAATAACGAATTACATCTGACCAATAAAAAACAATAAAATTTAAACAGATGAAAACTAAAATAGAATATAAAAGTTTTAACAATAACAAAGCTATTGAAGAGTTACAGTATAATCTACTTCAAAAAAGAGAAACACTTCGAAATTTAATTGCTGAACATCAATTTTATACATTTCTATTGAATGCTCCTATTTATAAATCTCTAGCATTAAACTTATTTGAAACATTAGAGGGTTTTAAAAGCGAAATCGAAAAAGTAGATCAGAAAACTAAAATGCTGTTAAATGAAATAGGCATGCAGCTATATCAAATTGATAAAAAGATTGAATGTCAAGATTTAGTATGTGATAATTTCTTTATCAAAGAAATTGATAATTTGGAATATAAAACATCTATTTTTCTAATTGATATTATAGATTTAAAATCACGAATATTTCAATATTTGCAACATGTAATTATTAAAAGTTAATGCTTTAAAGCTTTTTAATATCAAACTGATATATATCATTTTGAACTGCTCTTTTCATTAGTAACTTAGTGTCATAAATTAAAAATTAACCTCAAATTTATTTATTATGTCACTTATTAAATTTAACAATCAAAACAGATTATTTCCTTGGACCAATAACGGCTTGAAAACTTTTTTTAATGCTGATGATTTTTTTAACAATAGTTTTTTTGAAGAAGACACTTTAATGCCTGCAATGAATGTAAAAGAACACGATGAAGGTTTTGACATTGAATTTGCTGCACCTGGTTTTTCAAAAAAAGACTTTGAAGTAACCATCGATGATGATGTATTAAATGTTAGCGGTGAAAAAAAAGAAGAATCTGAAGAATCAGAGAAAGATTATACTCGTAAAGAGTTTAGTTACAATTCTTTTAAGAGATCTCTAAAATTACCCAACTCTGTTAATAGCGATGAAAATGTGAAAGCAACGTATAAAAACGGAATTCTAAAGTTACATCTTCAAAAGAAAGAAGAGGCAAAAGAAATTGCTAAAAAAGTAATTGAGGTGGTATAAATCATCCTTTTAAGCAGGAAGTAATTTGGGGGACTACTTTCTGCTTTTAAAGTTAAAAAATAATTTTATGGAAACGACACATACAGATAGAAGTATCAAATTTATTGAATGGCTAAGTGCCGAGGACATGCATAGTAATTCTAAAGAATGGCTTTCAGAATTAGAGTTTATAAAAGATGAACATCTCTTTTTTGAAGATTTAATAAAATCATTTACGCTTCAGTTAATTGAGCTACAAGATTTTTCTGAAAATAAAAAAATCATTGATGCTATAAGCAGTTCTAACAAAGAAAATGAAACACTAATTAAAGTAGTAAAAAAACACGAAAAGAATCTTAAAATTATGGTTGACGGAATCGATCAACCTAAAAAAGAAGAGACTTATAAAAATGAACACATAGATTTAACTCTTATAGTTCACAAATTTTTAAAAAACTATAAATTACTTAAAGTAGAATTGTTTGATCTCATCAAAAATATTAAGAAAACTGAAAAACAAAAGCGCCTACTTAAATAAGAATCACTAAAAAACACAAGGATATGAAGCACTACTTTTTTTTAATTGCTATACTAATTCTTACGAGCTGTTCAACTACGCAATTGGTAAATAGTTGGAAAAGTCCAGACATTGATACCTATTCACCATATAAAGTTTTAGTTGTAGGAATGACCCCAAATATAGAAGCTAGATTAAAATTTGAACGACAAATAAAAATTGAACTCGAATCTAGAGGAACTGAAGCTGTAATGAGTTTAGAGATTTTTGATGCTGATTTACGAACAGAAAAAATGACTCAAAAAGAGCTAAAGACAATTGAAAAAAAACTCATAGAAGATGGATTTGATACTGTTTTATTTTCTAAAGTTATAGGTGTAGAGGACAAAATTGCCTATAAGAAGAATTACTATGATTACGATAAAACATATCGGAAATTTAAGGACGATTATTTAATGTATCAAGATATTTACTACAATCCAGAATATTACGATGAATATACAATTTATCATGCAGAAACCTCAATGTATTGCATTTGTCCAACAAAAGACAGAGAATTAATTTGGAAAGGTTATATAGACATTACTGGTCCACAATCAATTGATGAAACCGTAAATGATTATGTCAATTTAATCATTCTTGTTTTGGAAGAGCAAAAACTTATCAATCAAAAAGTATTTAAAGAAAAGGTAACTAATGAAGAAGAATTAATTAATTATTAATGCTATCAAGATATCTTCCTATTTTCATTATACTTTCTTTGATAGCAGAAGTATTAGGAACTGTAGGTGGTTTTGGTTCTTCAGTATTCTTTGTCCCTGTAGCCAATTTCTTTTTCGATTTTCAATCTGTTTTAGGTATTACGGCACTATATCATTTATCTAGTAATATATCTAAAATAGCCTTTTTTAAAAAAGGTTTTGATAAAAAAATTGTCCTTTCATTAGGCCTTCCTGCCATCTTATTTGTTTCTATTGGCGCTTATTTTAGTAAATATTTAGATCCAAAAGTATTAACACATATTCTTGGATACTTCCTAATAGCGTTAAGCCTACTGTTTTTATTTTTCAAACAATTAAAAGTTAAATCCAAAACAAAAAACGCCATTATTGGAGGATCACTATCTGGGTTAACGGCAGGTCTTTTAGGTACAGGAGGCGCGATAAGAGGGATTACACTTGCAGCCTTTAAAATGGATAAGAATAAATTTATAGCGACCTCGGCAGTTATAGATTTAGGTGTAGATTTTAGCAGAACTATTATTTATTATTTTAATGGTTATATGCACAAACACGATTTATATTTGATTCCAATTTTAATTGTGGTTAGTATTTTGGGAACTTGGATGGGTAAAAAAATACTAGATACTGTGTCTCAGGAACAATTTAGAAACTTTACCTTACTCCTTATTTTGGGTATAGGAATCATCATTTTAGTTTTTTGAGAAAAGCCTGGAAAGAAAAAGAAAAAAACAGAATAGTATACTTGAACATAAATCAATTAACAATTAACTCAATCTGGTTCGCATTTTTCTTACCATCCTTTATTTGTGTCATCATTTTTCTTCTTGATGCTTGATCTAACCTATTTGCAAAAGACAAGAATATATTTTCAGCTACCTTACTAAAGTTTTTATGAGTAGTTTTCACAACTCTTCTTCCTTTTTTTAATTCAGGAAAAGTATTGTTTTCTTTCTTGATTGATTTTAAAGTAAAAATAAATTGTTTTTCTGTGTCATATATTTTGAATATTAAACCTGGTAAACCAGAGAATTTGTAGGGTCCATCTTGGATAGGAATTTCATTGCTAAACCATGCTTCATAATTCCTTCCCATATATTGGGTTGTTGCTAATTGACACCTATAGCCGAGCATGTTTAGTGTCTTATCCTGAATCTTCCAGTTAAAATTTGGGTTATTTTGGTCATATTCAATAACCTTAGTTGCTACCTTGTTTTGATAAATGATTTTATCGTCACGTTTTTGAATCGTATAAGTAACACTATTCTTAGGATATTTTTTTTTGAACTCAAGAAAATTGTATGGACTAAGTCTTTTTTTTAAATGGGCTTTTTTCACAGAATCAAGAATTATTTTAATTGGGCTTATAAACATACTTGTTTTTTTACCTGAAAGCAGTACCATATTCTCAGAAATCCTTGCAGAATCATTCCTAAGAGGTTTAAAATCAAAATTATACGTAAATTTATAATTGTAGTTTTCTTGTGAAAAAGTTAGCTTAAAAGTACATAAGAAAACCAATGTTATGAATCGTAATTCCATCTTTAAAAGGCTTAAAAAGGCTCCCAAATAAATTTAAGAGCCTAATGAGTTAGTTATTTTAAGGAAGAGGCGTCCAATGTGGAGGGGCCTCACACATAAGCCAATCAACAAAAGCAACAAGTTCACCTATTTCCTCAAATGACATACCTGTAATATCGAATGTAACGTCCTCCCTCCCACAAATCGAAGGAATAATTAATATTGCCTCAAAATCTGCTTTTACTTCGGTACTATCCAAAGCAATAGAATGAGTTATAAAAGCTAGCATTAAAAAAAATGCCAAAAGTTTTCTTTTCATATTTAAATATTTAACCAACAAGCGTTGGATTGGGAAATATTCCCTAATAGTCAATATTTAACCTAATATCTTAGACTTGCTTCCTATGGCTCATTCTCTTTCAAGTGAGTGACTTTAATTTTTAGATTCAATTTAATATGATGAGCTGGGTTCTAGCTAAAATATTGAATCAAACATGTACTATTATAATTTATTCAATTAGCAATTTACTAATCTAAAACCAAACAATCCCCAAAAATTGCGAAATTTTAAAGCAACCTAATAGGAATTAGGTATAAATACCTATTACTTAATTTGGTTTACAATTTTGCAATTAATTGGAATGAGAATGCGAAAAGTATAATTTTTTAACGCTTAAATTATTATTTCTATACCATATAGAAATAGACAATACAGAAAGAATAAGCTCGATTGCCGAGCGTATTAAAGAACTCCAAATAAACGGTGGTTTTATCTAATTCATAAAAAAAGGCTCTCAATTTCTTGAAAGCCTTACTGTCTTTGTTAGCGGAAGCAGGATTAACTCCCGTTGGTCGTTGCTCCTGAATAAAGGTCTCTTTACAAATAAACCTGATTGCCTAGCAATCAACATCTTTTCTTTTGATCTCAAAAAAGATGTGAGCATCAATTGATTCCAAAAGAAAAGCTCCTTGATTTCTCAAGGAGCTTCTTCGTAGCGGGAGTTGGACTCGAACCAACGACCTTCGGGTTATGAGCCCGACGAGCTGCCTACTGCTCTATCCCGCGATTTGGACTGCAAAGATACTGCAAATAAAATGCTCTAGCCAAATAAAAAGTGAAATTTTTATTCAAAAACACACATGCTATTGGCTAACAACTTTCTATAAATTTGAAAGCTCTCATAAAAAAACAAATTATCTTTGCTGTATGACACACAAAGCTGGATTTGTAAATATTATTGGAAACCCAAACGTTGGAAAATCTACCTTGATGAATGCGCTGGTTGGCGAAAAGTTATCCATCATTACTTCCAAGGCACAAACAACTCGACACCGTATTTTAGGTATTGTAAATGACGACGATTATCAAATAATTTTCTCTGATACTCCCGGAATTTTACAACCCGCTTACCAGCTACAAGAATCTATGATGGATTTTGTAAAATCTGCCTTTGATGATGCAGATGTATTAATCTACATGGTGGAAGTGGGTGAAAAAGAATTAAAAAACGAAGCATTCTTCAAAAGAATCATAAACAGTAAAATACCTGTGATTCTTTTAATTAATAAAATAGACAAATCATCGCAAGAAGAAGTAGAAGAAAAAGTAGCCTACTGGCGAGCTAAAGTTCCAAACTCTTTTGCCTATGTAGTTTCAGCATTAGAAAAATTTAATGTAGAATCTGTTTTCTATAAAATTATAGAACTACTTCCAGAGGCACCACCTTTTTATCCAAAAGATCAACTTACTGATAAACCTGAACGATTCTTTGTTAATGAGGCTGTTAGAGAAAAGATTTTGAAGCACTATAAAAAAGAAATCCCCTATTCTGTAGAAGTTGAAACAGAAAGTTTTGAAGAAGAAGAAACTATTATTAGAATACGTTCTGTAATTATGGTTGAAAGAGAGACTCAAAAAGGCATTATTATCGGACACAAAGGGTCTGCAATAAAGCGTGTTGGAGCTGAAGCTAGGAAAGACCTTGAAGCCTTCTTTGGTAAAAAAGTATACATAGAACTTTATGTAAAAGTGAATAAGGATTGGCGTTCAAATCAAAATCAATTAAAACGATTTGGCTATAAAGACTAATCTAAGAAATTGAAGATAGCAAAAAGTCATGCAATTCAATCATTTGCTTTTTACCAAAATCTCTCCCTAGCCTTCCAATAAAGTATAATATAACCCAAAGAATTGGTAATATGATGACCATTAATAGAGGGAAAAGTAAACTTTTATCTAAAGAGTAATTCACATAGAGCATCGTTGCAAACACCAAAAAGCAAATTCCTACTGCAAAATGTAAAAACATAAAGAAAGTCCATACTTGAGGTTTAGGTCCAAACAATCCTTTCACAGTGCAAGAATTTTTATCTTTAGGCAAAACTTCAATATGGAGTTGTGGAGACCAAAAGTGACTTTTCTTCTCTGAAATATCTATAAATACATGAAAATCTATACTCTTACTTCTAAACCTTTCTTTAGAATCAAGAAGATTCTTTTTAATGAGTCCGAGAGTATCCTTTTCATTTTTATCAATTTCTAAAAAAAATTTAGGTCTTAAAAAAACGGCACTATTTTTTTCCTCTTTTATCAAAAAATCAATATAAAACAATGAGTTAAACACTCTAAATTACAATAAAATCGTTGCTTAAATTGTATCTTTGCCGAAAATTTAGTGCCATGAGTAATATTGTTGCCATTGTAGGGAGACCGAATGTTGGAAAATCGACACTTTTTAATCGTTTAGTACAACGAAGAGATGCTATTGTTGACTCTGTGAGTGGTGTGACTCGTGATAGACACTATGGAAAATCTGACTGGAACGGAAAAGAATTTTCTGTAATTGATACTGGTGGATATGTAGTAGGTTCTGATGATATTTTTGAAAGTGAAATTAGAAAACAAGTACAATTAGCTATTGAAGAGTCAGACATCATTCTTTTTGTAGTTGATGTTGAAGAAGGAATTACTCCAATGGATGCTGAAGTTGCTAAATTATTACGGAAAGTAAAGAAGCCTATTTTTCTTACTGTAAACAAAGTCGACAATGCAATGAGAGATGCTGATGCTGTAGAATTTTACAACTTAGGCTTGGGCGACTATCATACAATTTCTTCTATCAATGGAAGTGGAACTGGTGATATTTTAGATGCTATTGCTGCTGAAATGCCAGAACCTGAAGAAGTAGATTTAGAAAAAGAAGAATTGCCACGTTTCGCTGTTGTTGGACGCCCAAATGCTGGAAAATCATCTTTTATTAACGCTTTGATTGGTGAAGACAGAAACATTGTCACCGATATAGCCGGAACAACCAGAGATTCTATTGACACAAAATACAATCGTTTTGGATTCGATTTTAACTTAGTAGATACCGCTGGGATTAGAAAAAAATCGAAGGTAAAAGAAGATTTAGAGTTTTACTCCGTGATGCGAGCTGTTCGTACTATCGAATATTCTGATGTTGTTATTTTAATGGTTGATGCAACTCGTGGTTTTGAAAGTCAAGATCAAAATATATTTTGGTTGGCTGAAAAGAATAAAAAAGGAGTTGTAATATTAATCAACAAATGGGATTTGGTAGAAAAAGAAACCAATACCATGCGCGATTTTGAAGCTGAAATTCGTCGTGAAATAGCACCATTTTCTGATGTTCCTATCATATTTACTTCTGTTTTAACAAAGCAACGTCTCTTTAAAGCTATTGAAACTGCCGTAGAGGTTTTCGAGAATAGGAAAAGGCGTATTATTACCAGCAAGCTAAACGAAACCATGTTGGAGATTATAAGCAACAACCCTCCTCCTGCTACTAAAGGAAAGTTTGTAAAGATTAAATACTGTATGCAATTGCCTACACAGACGCCTCAATTTGTATTTTTCTCTAACCTCCCTCAATATGTAAGAGACCCTTACAAACGATATGTGGAGAATCAACTAAGAGAACATTACAATTTCTCTGGTGTACCGATTATTATCTACTTCAGACAAAAATAATTTTAACTTTTCTTTTGCAATAAATTATGATTCTACACTTGTAGAGTAATTTTGTTTTCTCTTTTTTTGTGACACTTTCAAAAAATAGCAGTCTATTATTTGAATAAAAAGCTAAACGCTTGTACAGTTTTCAAAATTTGATCTAGGAAACAATTCAATACAAAAAAAACACAATTGAATACATTGAGTTCTCTTGTCGTTTTTATGAAATGTACTTTCGTTTATCTATAATAAGGCTTAACCAATGAAA